>Ga0209725_1000560_pt1 | contig 22584 bp, 19 predicted proteins | sample I18A1metaG_FD_184145 | JGI IMG/M metagenome (GOLD analysis project Ga0209725, IMG submission 184145) | Lake sediment bacterial and archeal communities from Gulf of Boni, Indonesia to study Microbial Dark Matter (Phase II) - ​I18A1 metaG... | ecosystem: Environmental > Aquatic > Freshwater > Lake...
ATCACGAACTTCTTTGCATAGCGCTTATAGGGCCTAGGAAAGTTTTAAGACACAACCTCCTTCCGTTTGATACTTGAGGAGATTCAATTATGGTTGAACGGAAGGGAGGTCTAGACTTCTTTACAGCGATCCGTAGGCGCAGAAGCATTAGGGAGTTCACGGGCGAGAAGATTCCAGACGAAGATATTGAGAAGATAATTGATACAGCCAGATACGCGCCTTCACCAGAGAACTTTCAGAACGTCAGGTACATTCTAATCAGGAAAGATGAAGATCTGAAGAAGACGATCGCCGATATATGCCAAGAAGCCTCAGGAGAACTTTTCGGGAGCGCACCATATGAACTCACTCAAGGGAGACTATGGTACACGCCTGAGTCGAGAAGGCCGGCGACATTCAAAGATATGCGGGACGGAAGCCTATTCAGGTACCCAGAGAAATCAGATTCTTTGATAGTCTGCTGTGCTTCAGAATCCTACCACGACTCACCTCTCATATATCCGAACGAGTACTTCGGTTCAGTCACTCTTGGAATGGCCATCCAAAGTATGTGGACAGCTGCAAGCACACTTGGATACGGCGTTGGATACCAAGCATTTCCAGTAATGGAGCCGAGAAGAGCAGAATACATTTGCGATGAGATTGGGATACCCAGATTATGGAAGCCGATAAGCGTACTCTGCATAGGTGTACCGATAAAACCCATAAGGATGGTAGGTCCATCCCGTTGGCCTCTCGAAGGCTTCTTCTTTGAAGAACGATGGGGAAATCCGTATGTTCGAAAAGCATTTAGAAAACAGTAGAGATGAAGGTGAAATCAGGTGTCGAAGATAACGATAGAACTGCCGGAAGACGTTCATAGGAGCCTCCTTAAACAGTCCGAGAATATAGGCGTGTCACCTGAGGTGGCTGCGAAGCTTTTGTTAATCAGTTATCTTACGCAGAAAGGCGGGAGGCTCTGGTTAGGCGAATGGCATGGTGGAGGCAAAGGAGCCAAGCGAATAGTGGTTCAATGGCCGTATGTAACCGGATACTTTGAGGCGAAGGCTGAAGATTTGGTCTAGGAGGATTCGAGATTGGCTGAATGGTTGGGCTTTCCAGATCTGAAGAAAGAGGATATTGCTGCTGACTATTTGAGGGAGAAGTTTCTGGGAGAAGATCTGGTGAGGACGAAGAGAGGACGCATAGTTGTGATAATGGAACAAGATGCGTACCAAGAATTCTTGGCCGCGGTCAAGAACCGGTTCGGCGATATATCCCATCACCATGTTGGCGCCGCTGCACTTCAAGCCTTGAAAGAATGGGCCGCTAAGAATAGATAGGTGAAAAGATGGCCACTCCTAACGATGTCAAATTGTTCTTCTCGAAGGCTGCAGATGCGGTCAATAGAAGTGAGCAAGCCCGATCGATAGTTAGAGAGGCTTGCAGACACTATCCCGGTAAGATATTTCAATGCAGTGTTAACGGAAGCAAGTTTCACTTGGTCTTCTTCGCCGATGGCCATGTTGAGTTGAGAGATGGAGAGTATCCTAGTGCCGATGTACATTACATCTCGGATCCAGACACTTTTCTCAGCGTCTTGAAAGGCGAGAAGCAGCTCAGGGAGGTCACGGCTGACTGGAGTTTCATTATTGAGGGCGCGATGCATGAGACAACGTATTTAGCTAAAGCCATTACGACAGCGTTCAAGAGATAGAGAAGACCGGGTTCCCTACACGATCCTGGTTTCGAATTGCTTCATAAACTTCTTCACAGTATCGTTGTAAGGCGTATCCTTACGCAAGTCGATGAATCTAACTTCTTTTCTACCAATCGTCGGGATCGAGCCTAAGGGCACATACTTGATCATGTTGGGTGTCACGCAGATGCCTCCGCCAAGCTTCTCTGCTAATCTCTCTACCGTTTTAGGGTCTTGATAGTCAGCCTCGACGAAGATCTTTATCAAGTCCACAATCCCAGTCGGGTCTTTGTCGACGACGAACAAGTAGTTCCTTATCTCAGGGAACTCGAAGATCGCGCTGTCTATAGCGAATGGGCTCGTCAAGGTGCCTCTGATCTTCACAAGATCGTCAAGCCTATACTTGGGCGAAGCGAGTCTCAGTAATGTCCTTCCGCAAGAGCACTTCTCAAATATAGCGCGAGAGAAGTCATTCGACCTGAATCTAATTGAGACGGTGCCCGTCCTAGTCAAAGTTGTGAATACAAGCTCGCCTTCCTCTCCCTCCGAGACTCTCTCTCCAGTTTTCGGATCGATAACCTCGACGAGTGTATGGTCTTCAGGCCAATGAACCCCGTCCTTCTCTTCGCACTCAGCCGCGCTTCCAGCTTCGGTTAAGCCATAGCCTATCCTAACTTCGAACCCCCACCTCTCCTCCAACTTCTCTCTAACAATGTCGGGGAGCGGCTCGCCAAGCGCGTATGCCAACCTTAGCGAACTCTTTCTCGGGTCCTTCCCAAGTTCTTTCTCGTAGACGTAAGAAAGCTTGAGAATGAATTGAGGAACGCCGAGTATAACAGTTGGCTTGAATGCATCGATGATCACAGCCTGCTGCTTGCCAGTAGGGAGCTTCCCGGCAGGGATAACTGTAGTTCCAAGGCGTCTCGCTCCTTCATGAAGGCAGATCCCTGCGAAGAACATTCCGTAAGGGGTGACATTGTGAACCACGTCTTGGGATGTTACTCCTATCATTCTCAAGTTTCTCGCCTCAATCGAAGTCTGTGCCTCAAGATCGTTATCTGAGAATCCGATGATCGTTGGCAGTCCAGACGTGCCTGAAGTTGTATGCCACACAGAGACCTGTGAAGCTATCGGCGCTGAAAAGTCCTTTACGAAATCTTCCTTACTTGAGAATGGAATCTTCACCAGATCGTCGTAAGTCTTGATGTCATTCGGTTGCACTCCAGCTTGTTTGAACTTTTCTCTATAGAGTCTAGTCTTCTCATACGCAAGCCCAAGTGTACTTCTAAGTCTTCTTCTCTGGAGTCTTTCAAGCTCATCTCTAGGAAGCCTCTCAAAGTCCTTTATCATGCAGTATCACTCTTGCTGATAATTACTCCTCGGCCTTCTTTAGGAAGATGCCCTCTGGATCTACCTTCTCCCGTAAGATCCTTATCTCGAACTCGGTGGGTGGCGTCGTTTCTTTCGCCCGCGAAATATCAAGCTCAAAGCCCGTGTTCTCTTGGACCTGCTCGCCTGTCACTCCAGGATGGTATGACGCGAGGTAAGCTCGCTTAGTATGTTCATCAAACCTTAGCACCCCCAAGGTTGTGATCACTGCAGAGGGGCCGCCCCAACGTAGCCCAGCTTGCTTCCTACCCTGTGGCCCATCGATCCATCCCGGGCTCGTGATGTAGTCGCAGCGCTCTGGGAACCTCCGTTTCTCATGGACGGCGATGATTATCGTCCGCTTCGACAGGCAGGCGATGTCGCCGGAGCCCCCGCTGCCGGGAAAGCGGACCTCGGGGTGACTGTATTCGCCGATGCATGTCGTGTTTATATTCCCATACATGTCGACCTGTGCCCCTCCGAGAAATCCGACATCAATGAACCCTCTCTGTAGGACTGTAGAGAAGACATCGAAGAGCCCCGTTGCCGTCGAGGCAAACCGCATCGTGCGAGGGTCCCCTACAGACATGGGAAGATGAGCGAGCTTGCAGTCAACCGCCCCAGCCTCGAAGACGATGACGCAGTTAGGAGCGTTTGTGTACTGGGCAAGCATGGCGCCGAGCATTGGCAGACCAGTTCCTGCAAAAACGATTTCGCGGTCGTTGATTTCCCGGGCTGCAGCCACCGCCATGAGTTCCGTTAAGGTGTAGTTTTTCGCGTATTTCTTCTTCATTAGCCTACCTCCGCTTGAGTTTAGGCGCATATCCTAGCTTCTTGTCGGCCTTGAGCGTTCTCAGTTTCTCGTTACCGCCTATTTTCTCAAGGTACTCCTCCCAATCGTTTACACCGTAAATGTACTTGTCAAGGAATTCTTTGAAGGAGGCATCGTCCGTTGCTTGCTCGTGATACAGGCGCAGGAATTCTGGGTCGTAATCGTAGTATCGGTAACAAGCGTAGGGGTGAGCGCCGTAGGGAACCTCGACGATCGCGTCTACGCGGAAAAATGGGATGTAGTTGTGCTCAGGGAACTCACGCAGCTTCTTTGGCTTAACGATCTCCTCGCAGGTGACGATGAGTTTTTTCGCAGCTTTTGCTTGCTGCTCGTCACCGAAGTTCTGTCCATAAATCCTGACAGTCCCTTGGGTATCGACAATTTGGGCATGAATGATTGTTACGTCAGGTTGAATTGCGGGAAGGAGGACGATCCTGTCTCCAGTAAACGGGCATTCCATCGCTGCTAATTTCCTAGAAGCGACTTTTCGGTCGCTCTTCCTCAGTTCAGGGCTGAATCCCTCTATCTTGAGCATGTCTGATCCCAGCATAGTCCGCGTAGGAATGAAGGGGATCCCCATGGCTCCTGCTGCAAACCGCTGCACCATCCCGAAGTTGCTATAGTCCTCCCACTCTATCAGGCCTTTCTCGACCGCGTTTCTGAAGCGGGGACCAATACGGGCGAACGCCTCATCAGCCTCGTAGGCGAGTTCGACCCTGCGGACACAGCCTGCGCCAATCAGCATATCCCAGTCGCCGCCTGGAGAGTGCCCGTAGGTATGAAGGTTTCGCTTTCGCTGTCGAATCATCTCGTGAACAAATGCCATTGGGTGTCGCTGGGTTGTGAAGCCCCCGAGCGAGATGTGAGATCCATCCGGGAGCAGTTTGGCGGCCTCGCTAAGAGTCATGACCTTTTCTCCCAGTTCTGACGTTGCCATCATTCTTCACTCTAGATTTGAGAATGATATGAAAAAGAATTATATAAAAAAGAATGGACTGGAAAGAACGATGCCGAGAGCAGCATGAAAGTCTTCTCGGGTTCTCCGCATTTAAGGCTTGAAAAGTAAGGCTAGTAGGCACAGCGGAATCGATATCGCTAATGTAAGCGACAGGGCGGCTAGGGTTAGCTTTAGGAATCGCAGGTAATCGAGCTCTAGAATCCTTGACGAGAAATATGTTCCTGAAAGCAGTTCGAACGTGAAGATGAGCGGCATAATCACAACCACCTTTTCTGGGTTGAGGGTGTTGAGTGCTTGAATGCTTAGCTGAGGAATAGTTGTGAGCGCAGAAAAAATTGCCAATCCAATTGTTGCGTTTAGTGTCATGAAGATAGACGCTGTGCGCTTGGAGATTCCCGTCAGTCTAGCCGCGGCTAGGACGGAAAGGAGTAGGGCTGGAAGAGTTATTGCTGAAACTATCGTTTCACCTTCCTCCATACGTCTATTATTGAGTTGGCTGAGAATATGGCCAGTGGAGGTGAAAGCCAAACGGAGTAGTATGGCTCAGCTTGAGACTTTGCTACAAACCAGAAGAATAGGAATGCGGCTGAAAACCATAGTAGGCTTTTTGACTTCAGCCCCTCGAGCTTAGCTCTTCGTCTTGCCGACTGAAGTAGAGAAACCAAGAAGAGCCATGGGAGATATGAGGATTGAAATATCGGAAGCGGATAGACCAAGGAGCCCAAGCCGAACATGGATAGATAGAACAATGCGTGAGGCGTATTCCACGCCTTTAAGGCTGGCTCAAGCCAGTCTAAAGGGGTTAAGAATGCGCCCTCGGGACCAGTGCCATATCGACTTGAGGCTTCAAGGAATACGCTGTAACCTGAAAAGCCAATTACCTGAGGGGGCCAGAAAAGAGGGTTCCCTAAAACCAACAGTGCAAGTGAGGATGCTGCCACCAACGAGATTTTTTGCGTAGCTGGTCTAATGGGACTCTTCTCACGAAAAAGCATGAGTGCAAAGGCGATTAAAACTATCGGGAAGGCTGAATACTTGCAAAGCGTGGCCAAACCAAGGGAAAGCCCCGAAAGCAGGTATGGCCTGCAAGAATGTGGATGGGCTTCAAGGAGCATGTAGATCGACAGGGAGGCGAAGAATAGGGAGGTTACGTCAAGCGAAGCGATACCAAAGCGAACAGAAACAGGATCAAGAGATAGGAGAAACCAAGAAAGCATGCCGATGCGTCTATCTACCTCTGAGCCGATCAGGTATGCTAAGATACAGGTAAGCGAGGAGAAAAAGCAGCCTTGCACTCTTAGTGCTCCTATATCGGAGAAACCAAGAGGCCCAAGCAAGAATATGAACAGCGCAGTGATCAGCTTAGATAATGGAGGGTGCTCAGCGTTAACCTTAAGAACAGAAAAGTTTCCAGAAGCCAAGCCTTGGATGTAAAGCTTGGCCGTTGAAGGATATAACAATTCGTCAGGAGTCAAGTAAGGAACGGGGCAGAAAAGAAGGGCCCAGACCAAACGGATCAAAAGAGGAAGAGTAAACAAAAGAAGAAAAAAGAGCAGACTTCTCATAGATATTATCGGTGCCGAAACATGTTTTCCTGTAACAGAATTCAATTCTTCAATAGCGTGAAAAGCTGCGTTTTGCCAGAATCTAATCCGATATCTCAAATTTTCCTTTGCCATAATACATCGACCAGAGTAAGTAGGCTTGGATTGATAAGTTCTACATCTATCTTATTGGCAAGTTGAGTCGAACCGTTGTGAAAGCTTCCTTAGCATCTATCCGAACCTTCAATATACGACTGAGTAACTTTTTTCATCGAATGAAACGTAGAATTTAAGATTCAAGTAATCTCCTCTTCTTCGCAAAAATGTCTATTTGAGCACGATGGCTTGTCGGCAGCGGAACATCGCTTATTCCAACGAAAAAAATTCTCGCTGAATCTAACCTTTCCAATCCACCTTTTTGTGTAATTCTTTAGTACTTTTCACTAGATCCCACCTGTAAGGTATATGGCAACGAACAAAATCAAACTTGGATACCGCATATGCCACTAACTGAAGTAAGATTGCAAACGTCAAATAAGCATAGCCTTTCATTCCCTTGGAAGGCATACCTTCAAACATGTATTTCATACTGCTAACTTGAGCCGTGGATGGTTTTCTACCAAAAAAGAATCTTGCCTGATAGTGTCCTGCATAAACCCTCCTTCTTTGTGCTATCAAGTCTCTAACAGTTTCGGGTCCTTTGCAATACACAACAGCGTTGCGTTCATAACGACATAAGTACCCACTCAACCGAAAACATTCCTCAAGGTAGAAATCATCATTCACTACTGCAGGAGGCATCTCTCTCACAACACCCACCCTAAACGCCATCAACTCCCCACTAATTTTAGGAGCGACCTTCCTACTAACAATGTCATGGATATTCCAAAACTCATGAGCATACCAGCCAAAAAATCCCTGATCAACATCATTGACCGGAACAGGCCTACCGCCAACAACCCCTACTTTTGGATTCTGGAAATGTGATAACAAATTATGAATCGCCCCGTCTTCAGGTAGGTTGTCTCCACCTAAATAGACCATAATAGTTGCACCAATTTCTTCAGCTCTTCTTATCAACCGATTCCACGCTGATGTTTTTCCTCTTCTTTCTTCTTCGACTATGAATTTGATTTTGCTGTTACGCCTGTAGAAATCCGTAACAATATCATCTGTTCTATCCGTACTTCCAGATGATATAACACAAATTTCCTTTACATGTTCATCTAAAGCAACAGTTTTCAGTTGTCTTAATAGCTCTCCAATATTCTCTGCTTCGTTTACGCATGGAATCCCCACAAAAACTTGGATATTATCCAATTTTGCCTACCCGAACAAGACATCTTTCAACATGCCCAAGCCCTTGAAAAAATCAAGATTGCAAATCATGTTGGAGTACATATAATTTGCGAGAGGGCAAGCACACTTCTTGTCTGCTATGGATTGTCTAATCTTTCTTGATTGATTTGAACACCAAGCTTCCTGAAACGTCTGTTTTGTTAAATCTCCCATCAAGCCCTGCTCTATCCACCTGGTACAGCAGGACACAACATGTCCATAAGGACTTATATGAACTGCTGATCTTGCTCCATAACAAGGAATTGGTTGTCTTCCCGTCTTAAGGAAAGTCAATACATGATCGTAGTATCTGAGGCGGAAAGCTCCAACGATATTGTTAAACGCAGCATCACTATTAATTCTCTCTTTAAACTGATTAATACAATTCTCATATTGAGAGGCGTCAGGTGTTATGTCGGTTTTCATTGTTCCAAGCTCATATCGTTTTTCAGCAATTTCACAGATGTAATTATCCACACGATATTTTGATTTTCTAAAAAAGTCGTATACTAGATTGACTCCACCGTTCGATATGTTATGCTTTGATAGTACTGTATGTACTCCTATCTTCAGGTTTGAATACTGTGTCTTAATATCATCAAGAACCGATAAAGTTTCCAATGTCTTTTCAAAAGCGCCTCTAACTCCTCTTATCTTGTCATTTTCCTCTCCTACAGCATCAACACTTACGTTCACATGAATCCTCGTTTCAGGTGAGATATGGTTTGCTTCCTCTAGGAAATCCGGGAGTACATCATTCAGCCTGTTGGGTAAAAGACCATTAGTTGGAACCACCAAATATCTTGGCTTCCCATATTTTAATGCGAATGATAACAATTGATTCAAGTCATTACGGAGTGTAGGCTCTCCACCACTATAAGTCCAAAAGAAGACATGCTGACCGAGCTGCCTAAAAATTCGCTCCCATTGGTCTGTAGTCAATTCCTTCTGCTTCAATTCTGGACGTTCTATATATACTCTCCAAACGTTGCATGTCTTACATCTACTGTTGCACATCAGAGTAATGCTAACCGTTATGTTAAAGGGGGATGGGGGTACAGTTCCTAAATGATAGGATAAGTTATGTTTCAATATTTGAAGTATCATCACTCTCAAGGTCCTTGTTCGGTTAGTTAGAATATCATTACCAAATTAGAGGTCACGATGATAAACTAGAGAAAGAATAAGAAAAGAAAGTCGAGACGTTTTCTTTAAAGGTATGTCAGATTCAACTTTCATTTTCTGAACGCTCCATATTTCATATGTGCATTTTTGGCGTTTCCTTCTTCAAACTGCACAAGTATTTTGAAAAGAAGCTTACAGAGAAAACGTAATGGTATCAACCGCCTTGGAGTTCTCCTCTGAGAGCTTTTCCAATAGGGAGCATCGGCAAAACCGGTTTCCAAAACCTCCATGAAGCCATCTTCCTCGGCCTTCTTTACAATTCTGGAAAAGTCATTATCATGCTGCTTGTTATCTGTTAGATAAACCCTACACTTGCCATATCTTCTATCAAGGCTCTTAATGACCCTATTAACGCTAATTATCTCATATATTTCCCCTAGACCTAAAATTGGCACTTCGTATTCCTCATCACTGTCTAAAGCTTCAAAATCACCCAAGATTGCTTCATCTTGCAAATATCTTTCTTAATCTTGTTAATATTGTTTCGTCCGTGTCTAGGGAAAGACCTCAAATACAACCTGCCTTATTGTTGCAAAAGTTGAAGGAGTCTGTTGAAAAGACAGTCTACCGGAATCAGATAACGCTTCAACAACTCGTCGAGAAGCACTTCGCCATTGTCAGGGAGGTGAAGGGCCCGGTAGAGGAATCAAACGCGAAGGGAGAGCAAACTACCGCATAACGGCTATGTCAAGAAGACAGTACTCGAACGTCTCGCAAAATAAGGTCACTACGGCACTGACCACCGGTTTGGAGTTATGTCATTTTGACCTGATTCCACATTGCCTTTCATTCATCGAGCACGCAAATTCCCTGAATCCACAAAAATCGCATGCGATGTGTTGGCAAGAGCGTGAGTCCCGGCGGTTACAGCATTCTGGCTACACACGAAAACATTCCAAAAACGAATTATGGATTGGGTTCAGAGCCGATTCGACCGTCGGATGAAGAAGGCCAATGCACATAGCTAAGTACTTGATCGAACTGTTCGTAATGGGAGAACCTTTCCTGGGAAGAGTGTCAAGGTTGATTACAGTTTCCTGAGGCATCGCCCTTGATATTGATGTTTTGGTACGGGCACTGAGTGCTGAGGCGGTTGGCGAGTTGGTTGTCAAAGAATTGGTATTAGGTATTTCAAAAGGCCTAGTTCTTTCAGGTGTACAGAAGAAACAAAGAGGAGTATTGAAGCGAGACCCAATATACGCCGCAACATTCTCTTATTGCTTTGTATCAGAAGGAGATAAGTGATGTTCTTCAGCAAGTTTTTCAGACTTGAACGATGCATTCTGCCGACGATAATTGCTTTGGCAACTTTCCTTCGTTTCTGGAATTTAAAATATAATCCTTTATGGTACGGTGATGAAGGCATAAACCTAAACTTAGCGATGAATGCGATTGAAGGCCATCCGCAGCTTGACGCCATTAAATACCCCTTTCTACCCCATGCCCCCTTGTTCATGAGCATAGTCGGCTTCTTGCTCAAAATCTTCGGAAACGACATATTGGTTTTGAGATCTGTAACCGCGACTTTGGGAGTCTTAACTGTTCCCGCAGTCTATCTTCTTGGAAGCGAACTTCTCGACAGAAAGGCAGGATTGTTGACCGCATTCTTCTACGCAATTCTTCCTCTGCCCGTACTTTATTCCCGCTGGGGATTCGACTACAACATACTTAGCTTCACGCTGCCACTCACATGTCTACTCTTCCTAAGATACTTCAAACGTAAACAGTTGAAATGCCTACTTTCAGGAGGGTTCCTCTATTCCGCTTCCCTAATCGCTAACTACCTTGCCGCAAGCTTATTCCCCGCGCTAATCATCGCGGTACTGTTTTACGATAGAAAAAGAAACGTGTTTACTCTCGTTGGATTAACAATGATTTTTCCGTTACTGCTCTTAGCTGATATGTTTATTTTTCTCCCCAAAGAACTCTTGTTCGACACTGTTTACTTACAAAACGGAATCTGGAATGCTGGAGTAATGTACTTTGAAAGTCTACAAGGTTTCTTTTTCAACCAAATGCAGACTCCTATGGATTTCTACGCGATAATCCTCGGCTTTATGGGAATGCTTGCGTTGCCATTACTCGCTAAAGGAAAGTCGTCTAGAATCGCCACGCTGTTTTTCGTTACTGCGTTTTTCATCACGTTAAGAGTCTTTATAATTCATGGCCCTCATATACATGGCGTTCTTCACTTCTACCCTTACATTGCTTTAGGACTCGCTGCCCTAATCTACTCTCCTTATAGAAAGGTTCGGATATTGCGTCTTCACTCTGTTTTCACCGTAACGGCTCCTCTGCTTTTAATCGCGATTGTGAGTGGGTATTCAATATTTGCGATTAACTATGACTACCGTAGCGTCGTCTACGGATATAGCACGCCTATAGATAGTCTCTGCCTGAAATCTCCTTCAGACGCTTATATGCTTGCTGAATGGATAAACAGCCATACCACTAGAGAAAACATAGTAATCGCTTCTCCACATTACGCATGGCTTTTGAAATGTCGAACCGCAGATATATTACAGTCAGTAGTTGCAGGAGGAAAACCGACGGTTTTCTACCCTATACTTCCTGCTGATAGATTTGCTTACAATTGTAGTTATGTGAACGCTAAATACTTCATATTCGACAGTTTTGTTGTGAACTGGTCAAGCTATCAGTTAAACGCTAATGAGATCGTTGAAGGCGTGCTTAAGAACTGGAACCCCGTATATGCGGTTGGAGAATATGTTGTATATCAGAATCCAAGATTAAGCTAAAAAAGAGTATGCGACCTGCTCTCGCCAATCAAAGGTAAAGGATCGGAAGATGCATCAGAAAATGATTGATTTGGCAAAGAACGTGATTCAGATTTCTCAGCTTAAACCATACAGGGGAATGTGGGCTCAATATGAGCGAGAAAAACAGGATACTTGGATCTACGTCACCAGTAAGAGCACCAAAGAATAGATCAATAGCTTGCAAGGACCTGTTTGCAGAGATGTTGAGCCGGATTACTTTAATTTTTCAGCTTTGATCTCTTACGGCCTAGGTGCTAGGAAAAAGTCTATTCAGGCTCCTGAGATTTCGGCCAATTCGTCTTCATGTGGAGTTTGGCTTACATCGCGGGGTTCTGCAAGATGCTGGACATAACGTTATCATTCTCGATCGGGAAAGCTTACTTTTCCGAAATGCAATGGATTGGAACAGGGTAAACGAGGGCACTTCTGACATACTGAAGGAGCTAGAAGCTTCGGCCGAGGCTTAGGCCGTCGCATGCAACTGCATCATGCTGGACCCTGAATTCGCTGAAGATGTAAATCGATACGGCCGGTTAAGCTACACGTCCGCATTCGGGCTTCTCTTCGATCTGCTTATCATAACTCTCCTGCTAGAACTTTCTCTTTGGAATGATGAAACACTTCGCAACGCCGACTATCACTTTGAAATCATTCTAGCGACGGGAAAAGCTGGCGGCATCAACGTCAGAAGAATTTTAGATTATTTCGTGCCGAGTTTCCTTCGCTGGAATCTGCTTTTTGTTGGGAAAAAAGTAAGTGAACATCAAAACTAGATAAATCAAGAATCGCCTTTGTTGGATCCTGTTTTGATTCAAATTCTAGCCCAAGAGAATGTTGGAGCAGGTGTGCTCCTAGCCTTTCTCACTCTGTAGATATCCCCTTAACGATGACAGCCTTGTTCGGGCAGAGTTCAAGACAGATTAGGCAGTCAACGCACTTTGTTGCGTCTATCTTTTTCTTGGTCAAGTCGATGGCACCCACAGGACACGACTTCTCACATAGGTTGCAGCGCGTGCATGGGTCAGCGTCTATTTTAGGGTGGGCGCCGAAGAGTCCGCTCAGACGGGGAAAAATAGTGTTTCCACCGCTCAGACTTCTGTAGATGTATCGGTCGAGTATGTGCGCACTTCGAAGTGCGATGCGGTAACTTATTCTCTCTCGGGGTATCTTGAAGCTTCTTTGGGCCTCCTTAACAGAGGTACCCACAACTTCAATCGCGCTGGGATCAAATGAAAAGTCTTGGCAGGCTAGTTTCAAGTGAGGTATATGCAATGGGTCCATTCCCATAATCTCGGCGCACACGCTGTCGACCGCGATCTCGTTTGTCCCTGCCGCCACCACACCTAACTCGACCACTCCGCCGAAAGTCGGGCCCATTCCCTCCATGGCCAATAAGCCATCAACAATCACTAGGTCTGATCTAACGATCTTGTTGATGTCCACTATGGCTTGATGGATACCTCGGATATGAGAGAGCTGCTTGTCCTGTCCCGGCAAGACACCCTTCAGGTTTTTCATGGCGCATGTGATCGTGGTCAAGTGATGAGTCTTCAGCTTCGGCAGGTTGATCAGCTTGTCAGCTTCCAAGACGACCCTTGGTAGTCTAAGTTTCTTGTGAGCTTTCCCTCCGGGCACCTCAACCTCAACTGTTTCTGCAACATTGAGATTGACGAATTGAACTCCGAGCCTCCCACAGAGTCTTTTCACCCCAGTGACTTGGAAGACGGCTTCAGCGTTGTAGTTCATGAAGGGGCCCTCAGCGACGATCGGCACGGCTCCCAGTTCTTTCGTCATTTCCACGGCCGTGTCGATGAAGATCATGCTTGTCGTCGCTGCAGTTCTAGCTTCTCGTGCAGATTCTAGGTTCGGCTTTACAACAACTCTGTCGCCTTTCTCCACTATCTTCTCGATTCCTCCTAGAAGCTGGACTGAGCGTCTAATCCCGTCAGCTACAGCCTCGGAGTTGGAATGGTCGGCCACCTTGATTATGGCGACTCTATGGCCCAATTGAATTCGCTGAAATAGGCAGCAACTCAGTATATAATGTTGTGGTGCAGTTGCGTGAATGAGGAGCATCTGGGGTTTGGAACGCTGTACGAGAAGTTCACTCTTGGCGGGTTATTTAGAAAGTTCATCGAACAGCTCGACATTCAAACCGTCTGCGGGTACCCAACCAACAATCTAATGGATAACAATAGTGAGGAGTTCGAACGGGCTGGATGCGCGGTTGCGAGGATGACTGCTCCGGAGGCGGGTGAGACCTATGACTTTGTCTGGAACTTCTGCGAGTTCCAGAGGTCGCCTGACTCGATGCGGATGATCCGTGAGATGTTGGGTCTATCGAAGACATACGTGTTCGTAGTTGTTCAGAATAAGAGGAATATCGGCGTTCTATTGCACTGGATATATCATTTATTCACAGGTAGGAAACGGACTCATGGCAGAATGAGGCAGATGTCACTCGTGGCGGTCAAGAACACGCTTGAACGTGAGAACGTGCGCGTCTTAGAGCAGGGCTTCTTCGACGTCCCATTGTTCATTCTAGATACCTATGAGTCAGGCAAATCTCTCAGATGGATAGCTCGCAGATCCTGTGTTGAAGCTTCAAGGATAAAGGACAGCCCCTTCGAAGGTCTTCCGAACTGGCTGAAGGGATGACTTGCTCACCACGCATATGTGCTATTCGAAAAGAAACCTCAAGCGGCGAAGAAAGCAGACCTTAATGCGTGAAGCATCGAGGTGGCATTGCACAGCCTATCCGCGTGATGCGGGGTCCCACCTAGAACAGAGCAAAAACGATTTACACTCCACGCAGGATACTTTTAGAGCATAGGCGATCGAGCCGAACAGGATGAGTTCTGAAGAGTTTAATCCTGTACATATGTGAGTCCTTCGAAGGGGCACGCTCGCAAGATGAATCAAATTTGGAACAGGATTTTTCCGCAGTGGTATTGTATTTCTCCAGTGGCATTGTGTTTGCATCGGCTTATGTGCTGAGGCTTTTCTTTGCAGCGAGTTTTTTCATCATTTCGACCTTGGCTTTGAAAACGGCAGAGTGCGTAGTACAGTAGCATGACTATTTCCAGATAATATCAAAGTCCTTGCGAGAAAAGATAAAGGCAAAGAATACTGGCGTATAGGCGGCAAACATGTAGATTGTTTCATTGAACCCGGTTGAAAATTCATACCTAGAACAACACGGGCAAATCATTTTTATCTTTCAACCTCAATTCTTAAAATCAATTCTTATAAGACTATATCGTATGCGTATGTAGAAGGAAATAACGTGCGGAACAGGATTTTATGTAGATTAAGAAGTACTCAGTCTCTAGCTCGCGTTTGTACTTTAATGCTACTTATGGTTTTTCTGGCTATTATTTATTCTCGGAATTTTCTTTTTTCGAAGAACACTTTACCTGGAGGAATGGCCAACGATTTCTATTTTACCGCGGGGACGACAAAACTTTTGAGCAATGCGCTAAAGCAGGGTATTATTCCAGTTACAAGCTTTTGGATAAGAGATCTCTACGGCGGAGGGTATCCGAACGCCTGGACCTTAACAAGTGTATCTTCTCTTATTCTATCCATACCATACATGTTTTTCCTTGATTTTTTTGTGTCACTTAAGCTACTCCTATCGGCTTCGCTTGTGTTAGCCGGAATAACTTCTTACTATTACGGACTGACTGTTACAAAGAGGTGGGACGCGTCACTGATCTTCTCGGTAGCTTACACTTATAGTTCTTACCTTGTTGCGGAGTTCTATTTCGGTCATGTAAATCTCATAATGGGTGTTGCGATTATACCGTTAGTTTTAACGCTATGGGAGAGAAACTTTTCTTTTCCAAGCCCAAAGAACGCCCTGTTATCTGGTCTTTCTGTTACTCTGCTGCTTATGACCGAGCTGCAACTAACGTTTTTCATCATGTCTTTCCTATTTTTTCGCTTTATATGGCGACTTCTATCGAGGCCATTTAATTTAGATCTTTTTAAGGGCATGGTATTCTATACAATGATTTCAGCGGTTACCTTTGTTTTCCTTGCTTACCCGGTATTAACTCCACTTCTGGCCTTCTATGAGATTGCGCGACCACGGTTTGAAGTGGTATCCTATCTCTTCTATCCATATTCTTTCTTTTTGAGGGCCACGCAGACACAACTGGGATTACAAGAGGTTCGTGATAGTATGTCTTACGTTGGCATTCTTGTTCTCATTCTTATGATGACTCCGATTTTCTTGAGGTATAGATACTGTCCCCAAAAGGTGTCTTACAGTGCGCGCCAGGCGCTACATGAATTTCCCTTTTACTTGGCCATGTTCATTTTCTACTTGTTTCTTGCATCGGGTTTGCATGCTCCTGTAGACATAACCGATTTGGTCTATCGCTTTTTTCCCTTTGCTTCGTCGATTAGAGTCTATTCGCGGTGCTTAATTCTTGTCAGTTTGAGTTCTTCAATCACCGCCAGTATAGGTTATATCATTTTCACGCATGCTCTTGCTTGTCTTAAGGCAAGCTTTCATCCAACGATCTCAGGAGTTATTAGGTTAGGGAAAAAACTCAAAATAGGCCTTCTAGTCTTGCTGGCGGTCCTTTTTGTGGATTTGTCGTATGGCTTCGAGCCTATCGCTACACCGATTTTCCAACCGACCCAAGCCTATCATTACCTCCGCTACGATCATGAACCCTTTCGAGTGGTTGAAATCCCGACTATGTGGGGTACCTCCTACTATTCATCCTTCTATGTTGGCCACGCCATCATTGCTAGTGATGCTGGGTGGATAGGCATACGGTCTCAGCCGCGAATACAGACCCTAGAAACCATTTTCGGTAGTATTCCATCTAGGATGTTCATAAGGAATGGAGGCTTTGAGCAGAATACAACGCAATGGGGAATCCATCTATCTGCTCTCCCCATATGCTCGGCTCAAATCACTAATGTAAGCCTTCACGGTAGGTCAAGCTTACGCCTATCCATTCGATCAGATCAAAGGGGTGACTTCGTAAAGGTCTTCCAAGTTATGAGTAGCCAACTACCTGTGACGAAGGACATCCGGATCTCCTTCTCAATATTTCTAGAACGCTTTGAGGAAGCAGAGTTGGATATTTCTCTAACGCTCGTGAATAAGGCTTCGAATGGTACCTTCTCCCTAGTTTACGGTTTCACCTCGGATCACACCGACGCTAACTCTGCATCCAACACAGCCGTCAAAGAGTTAAACTATACGGTAGATTCTTGGAACAGATTTCATAGAAATATTCTAGAGGATTTGGGCATGCAAGAAGAGGAGGACTGGTACATTGATAGACTTGAGATATATGTAACAAATAGTGCAGCAAACGGTCAAGAAAACAATGTTCTTTTGTACGTAGATGACGTGGCAATCTATGAGCTAAGTGACATCCCTGTTCTAAGCGCGTTATATGGGGTGAAGTACGTTCTACTCCACACAGGCGAAGCCTTCTATGAAAAGTGGAGGCTACTTACAGGTTCTCCTATAGACACGGACTCCATAGAACTATATCTCAACCTCGCTGGAAGCTTCGAGGAGGTTTACCAATATGAGAACGATTATGTTTATGAGAATAAGAACTTTAGAGGATACCTCTTCGCCGTAAAATCCGATTTACCGATGTTTCAATTAGCCCTTAACGACGTTAATAGCATTCCATCAGCAGACGCTGATGTAAATTATGTGTGGAAAGACGCTAATACACTCGCTATTTCTGTGAGCGCAAGGGAACCCGTTTCACTCATAATAAGCCAAACTTTCCACAAGGGTTGGAGGGCTAGCGATGGAAACCAGACCCTTACCATCTATGATGTGCTTGGTGTCATGGGAATTCGCCTCAAGCCCGGAACGTACTCTATCACCCTACATTTCCGTTACTACGAGGAGTCTCTGTTGCTTTTCCCAGCGTTCTACGTGCCTTTGCTTCTTCTCGTCCCACTACTGGCTAAGAAGCGTAGAGGAGGCTCCTTTACTAGCAAAGCTCTAAGGAGGCTTATTATTGGCCCCTTATCTTTTTACGGTCAAGCCCTAGCAGTCCTTTCCTTGACTCTTTATGAAAGAATCTATACAGCATATTCTGACGGTAGGTTTGTGGGCTTCGGTCTCACGTTATCACCCTTCGGTCACGTGATCCTATGGCTCAGTGCGTTCATCGTCGCCGGCATGGCCTTCCTATCCCTGTTAGCTGAAGCCAGAGAGGGAAAGGTCTTGTCAACTCCGACCATTGCCTTAGGAAGTGCATTTACCGCCCTAGTCCTAATGCACTGGCTCAATATCCAAGAATATCTTTGGACCAACGGAATTCTGTATCTTCTTATGGCCCTCCTCGTCGCTTCCTCGCTTAACATCTTTCAATGCTTTTTTGGACCATTGACATTGAGGGATTCACCGACCTTCTTAGAGGTAGCTCAAAGAATCCACCGTCTAGGCTGCCACATTTACAGAACTTCTATGGCTTTCATGAATGCCCAGGTCAAAGCTTTCCTTGGTGTGGGGCTGGGCTCACGAACCGTAAGGGCGCTCGTATTCTTGGCGCTAACTTTGGCTTTGACGTGTGTGCACTTACCTATGCTGTTTAGGGGTTCTCTAGCGGAGGTTTATGAGCAGACATGGGTGGACGATAAGCCTCTGCTGGTCTTGGTTGGTTACAGGATAAAGGATCCTTACGTGGAACAGTTGATGTGGATAGGGCTACTAATCATAGCGGTCCTGTCGGCATACGTGTTTCTTGCCAAGTACCGGAGGGCTCTACTGTCAACAACCAATCTTGGATTATTATGCGCCTTTTCAGCCCTATACTTCAAGTACCGCCTTACTCTTCAGGAATACACTGTGCACATCCCCATAAACGTTCTCGAAAACGAGTTTCTTCCTATGCTCGTGGCTCTCTATATTGCTTCCAGTATGCTTCTTCTGCATGTACTCTATCGGCCTATGATTTTCAGAGAGGAAGTCACCGTAAGCAGCTTACTAACGAATCAAGTTTTAAGGCGTTTAGCCCTGGTCACCTTAGGATTAACATTAACGGCTAACTTTCTTCAACCCTTTTCTTCTTCTTTAGCCTCCTTCGTGGCAATCGGCGCCTTTTACTTCTTTCTAAGTTCAGCACTCCTTTACATGGTGCGGGGAGTTTATGTCTACTTGATGCACAGAAGGCGAGAGGGGCTGCGGATATCTGAAAAGGTGGAAGATTTGTATTCTATTTGAAATCTTGTTAACTCAACCACAACCTCGATTTACCAACTTGGCACTCATGTTTATCATATCTGTGGGCTCATGAGCCATAATTCTAGTATCCTTTTCCGACGGTTTCTCTTCTTACGGAATACTCATTCCTGCCTAGTTTATTATTCGCAGTCGGCTACTTGTATCTTGAGCGAAAAAAGGCCGGTGAAATTCTACTTAACACCGCTGATTATGTTGGTGTATTCATCGTCTATCTTCCCAAGCGTTTACTCACTTGGTGTTTTTTCTGGAGCACCTTTGTTGTTCAAACGACGTCTACCTTAAACGACATTTTTGTCTTAGAAAAACGATGACAAAATATAAGTAAAATAAGTGAAAATTCTCTGAGCTATGCGATCAAGACCTAAATAGGCCTGATGTCGGCCGCCGTTGAAGGCTGGTTACATAGGAAATAGCTTTTCAGACGTAGTGGTTGCAGTGAAAACAGTACCACTTTTGGTATTGAGGTATCCAAGTCGGGAGTCCGCCGCAGAATCGACAGACCTTTGATGGATACTCCATGTACGGCATAGTTTCAGTCGGATAAACGGTACCGCAGCCGCAGTAAGGACATATATACGACATTATGAAATCCTCCTCACTACAAGTATGGGCTAGTCGTAGCCATTTAAATCTTAGTAGAACCAACGCTGAAACATTGGTCACAGTCTCTATGTGTCGGTTGCAAGAATGGAAGTCTTCGTGGATGAAAGGTGACTCGATCGAGGATCTTCCGGATCAAATATATGCGCCACTAGGCACTCGGGGTCTTCAACCTATCAAGCTTAAACAATGCTTTCGTTGCTCGAATCAGAATATCGAAGAGCTGCAAGTGATAGGAAAGAAGATTGAGGCTGTTCAAGGCAAAGATCAGGAGATTGCGGACTACAAGATTACCTGCAAGAAATGCAATTCAACCTTCACTATTCGTCTCAGAAACTTGTATGTGGTCGAGAAGGGGCAAAAAAGGCGATCGATCACTTTCGTATCGATTCTAGACGAGGAAGGAAGGGATGAAGGCTGGCTTGGAAGCTTCTAAAATCTAAAAGGTGGGGCATCCTTAGAATATAACTGTGGATGCCTCGCAAGGAATTGATTCAATTGGCAGCAGAGAGGGAACCGTTGATCGCTCGGAGGACCTACCAATACATAATAGTTATAGCAGCTGTGCTCTTCATGGTTCTACCCTTCGTGAGCAGCTTCAACGAACTTTTGACCGCAATAGTGATGAGAATCCAATTGTACACTTTCATCCATGATGTTGTAGTTCCGGTAGAGGTGAAAATGGTCGCAGCGATACTCCAATACCTCTTCGGAATCCAAACGCTCGTCTCAAGCGAGTTCCTGCACATACAGTCTGCAGGTCACGCGCTAACCGTTTACATTGCATGGAACTGTGTCGGATGGCAATCACTGATCCTCTTCGTATTCACATTGCTTACAGGTCTGCAGGGGCCGTTTACGAGAAGAAGCAAAGCCTTGTGCGTAATTTTAGGCGCAGAAGGAATTTTTCTATTGAACCTCTTTAGAATCGTTTTCGTTGTCCTACTGGCCTTCTATGTTGGCTATCTTCCAGCGGTCGTATTTCACGACTACGCCGGAACAGTCCTAACCTTACTCTATCTGGTCCTATTCTGGTTCTTCTCCTACAACTATATTCTTGAGCGCGCCTCAACAGCCGAAGCGACGCAGTGAGACGCGTGCCTTTCCAACGAAATTCGAAAAATCCAAAAACACGGAAGGTTCTAGAATACTCTGAAGGCTGAATCGTTGAAGAGAACCCTAACAATCACCGCTTTGGTCATACTCCTAATCGTTATTCTCAGCTCTTGGTACATAGCCTTCAAGTGGCCAGAAGTCAACTATCCGGCGGGCCTCAGCACGATTGAGAAAGCAGCCTTGAAGGCTGAAAAAATCCAAGCCGAAGAATTAAGAGCAGTCACGGAAGCCTTGAAGAAAAACGATAGTGGCAGAATCATCTACGGTGACCGTTTCCTCCGGTGGACCGTCCTCGCCTACACACTCTGGAGAATAGATCAAGGCGACACTTCAATTATTGACACGATGAAAGATCTACTAGTCACCTACTACAATCGCGCTTGGTACCCAAACGTGAAGAACCACCCTAATATGCCGTTCGAAAGTCTTATTCAATATGTGAGAGCAGATGGAGCTTGGGAAGACTACTGGAACGACTACAAACCGGTTTATGTCGCGGCATTCATCCTCGAGTACTACACACTCTCATGCTTCGATAAAGCATGGGGAATGAGAAACTATGAGATACTAAGAAATGTCGCGGAGTCCCTTACAAAAATGTGGCTTCCGGAACATCATCAACCATGCGCATACATAGACGCGTACCGAACAGAAAGTGGAATCCAAATCTTCGAAATCAAAAACCTGACCGCCAGCGTAGACAGCGCATTCGAATACGCAGCCCTAATAGCAGCGGCAGAAGTCGCTAGGACCCTGATAAATGATATAGAGAGCCACGGACGCTACACGTTCTACGCAAACGATCTCATAACCCACTTCTACAATCAGACATGGAACTGGTTTCCGACAAGCATATTCGGAAGCAACCCTGAGGAAGCCTACGGGACAGCGCTCCAGTTAGGAACGACACTTTCATTCATCGATGGAGATGAGAAAGTCGACCAGCTGAAAGAATACCTAGTCAATAACCTTCGTGAGAACGAGAACTCATGGCTGATAAAATGGAGGAAAGAAGACAAAACAGCGAGCAGCCGATCGGTCTTCGCGGCAATAGGACTAGCTCCAAAGTACTCTCAGATGGCGTACGACATCCTCGAAGCATACGCGGAAGCCGGATTATCGAATGATCCGTGGTATCTAACGGAGACCGATGGCTATGAAGGCAAGGACCCTATCTGGGTCAGCGGAAAATACCTTTTAGCCTACACTTTCTTCAAGGACAGAACTTCACTCGGTAGAATCCCCTTCTCACCGAAGTTCATTACTGGAAACCTGACTTTCCAATCATCGTATCCATCCGAGCCATCAAATCTTCAGAACGTAACAGCAATCCTACCCTCTCTCCACAACCCGATTCAAGCCAATGTTAGCAATAGGCCAGCGGAACTGAAACTTACAGTACGAGGTTCCTCAGGATTCAATATCACAATCGATTTCAAAACAGAATATTCGCCCATAGTCTCCTGCAGCTCCAACTATTGGAGATTCTTCGACGACAGATCGATGAAGACGACCGAGATTACCTTCGTTTCGACTGGGCAGGATGAAATAACCATCAAATCGCAATCGTCATGACTATAATTCATCAGCCGAAATTCTAAAGGGGAATTTTCCAAAGCAAACGTTCTCTCGGATGAAGCATAGAAGTCTGATCTCTAGCAGGATCGGTCTGTGCCTCTCAGAAACCTCCTAGGATATCGCGCGAAGATTTTTTCAAATCTGAACTCCTTTCTGGCTTGAGTAACAGTATTGCTAAGCCAAACGTAAGCTCTAATTATACATACGAACACTAAGTATATCTTCGGTGTCCAATAGTGGAAAAAGTAAAAGAACGACTCAATAGGGCTAGTGACCTGTACGACGCTGTTTTCAGTGGTTTCCAAAGGAGAGTTTTGGACACGTACAGGGTCAGAAACATTCTTAGACTCTATTTCTTGGTCAAAGT
>Ga0209725_1000561_pt1 | contig 22576 bp, 21 predicted proteins | sample I18A1metaG_FD_184145 | JGI IMG/M metagenome (GOLD analysis project Ga0209725, IMG submission 184145) | Lake sediment bacterial and archeal communities from Gulf of Boni, Indonesia to study Microbial Dark Matter (Phase II) - ​I18A1 metaG... | ecosystem: Environmental > Aquatic > Freshwater > Lake...
ACTTCAACAGAGTCTCTTTCCTGTCGAAGCCGACGAACTCGAAGTCGGTTGTCATCTCGATCGCGTCTACCGGGCAGATCTCTTCACACTGGGCACAGAAGGTGCATCTGTCGAGGTAGAAGATCGGCCTCTTACCTTTCTCATCCGTTATCATCTCAATAGTCTCCGAGGGGCAGACTCTGAAGCAGAGGCCGCAGCCGATGCATCTCTCTCTGTAGAAAGCGAGCTTTCCTCTGAAGTCGGTTGGGAGGTGAACCTTCTCTCGCTCCTTGAACGGGTAGAGCACTGTCGCTCTCTTCTTGAAGAGATGCCGATAGACCTCACGTATCATCGCCAAACTCCAGCTACCTCCTAGCAGCATACTTCTTAAGTTGGTCCCAGCTCCAAACCCACTCTTTCTCCTTTGAAGGATCGATGAACCTGATCGACCTGTCCATACAGCACATACAGGGGTCGATCCCTGCAACGACAACTGGTATGTCGGCTATACGGACGATGTAGTCACCTTTCGAGGTCAGCATCTCTAGGACGGCGGGGAGATTTCCAAGAGTGGGAGCGCGAACCTTGTATCGAGCAGGCCTCTCTGTGCCGTTGGATTTCACGTAGTGGATGTCCTCGCCTCTTGGGGCTTCAACGCGGCTGACAGATTCTCCGACGGGAGGCGTATTCGTCAACCTCATTCTTATTGGGCCTGAGGGCATGTTATCAAGGCAGTATTGAACCATCGCGATCGATTCAAGCGTCTCGTCGACCCTGACGATGATTCGACCGAAGACATCGCAGCTGTCGTAGGTGATAACGTTGAATGGAACTTCATCATGTGCTGCATAAGGGTCATCCATTCTGACATCGGATTTTATTCCTGAAGCCCTTAAAGTGGGTCCAACCGCCGAAAGCTTGATCGCTTCGATCGGCGTTAATACCCCAACTCCTTTGGCCCTTGCTAGAACAGTAGGTTCATCCAACGCGATCTTCCTATAGTACTTGGTACGTTCCTCCAGTATGCTCATGCCTTTTCTTAGGCGAGTTATCTTATCTGGGGTTAGGTCTCTTCTAACACCTCCAATAGTATTCATCGCTGTGGAAACTCGGTTTCCAGTCAGTAGCTCAATGAGGTCCATGACTACCTCTCGATCTCTCCAAACATACATGAATAAAGTGTCGAAGCCTACTTCATGTCCGACTATACCCAGCCAAAGTAGGTGGCTGTGAATCCTATTCAACTCCTCAATAACAACACGGATATACTCAGCTCTACGTGGTATACTCTTCTCATACAGGTACTCGACATTCTGCGCATAGCACACTGTATGCGCAACATTACAGATCCCGCAGATCCGTTCAACAAGCGGTATGTTCTGAATGTATGTTCGAGATTCCATCGCCTTCTCTATACCTTTATGAGCGTACCCGATCCGAACCCTCGCAGCTACGACATGTTCCCCATCAACTGTAAGAGTGAACGACTCGGGTTCTTTAAGAGCTGGGTGCTGAGGCCCTATGGGGATACTGAACGTCGACAAGTCAACCACCCTTGATCTTCGAGAGTAATGCGGCCACACCCTTGATTATGGCTTCAGGCTTTGGAGGACAACCATAGACATAAGCATCAACAGGGATGACAGAATCGAGTCCAGGATACACACTATAGCAACCACGATAAACCCCACCGCTAGCACAACAGTTTCCAACAGCAACAGCAAACCTAGGCTCAGGCATCTGCTCATAAATCCTAGTCAACCTATCCTTGATCTGGCGGGTAACAGGGCCTGTCACGACGAGTACGTCTCCATGGCGCGGGCTACCTTTCAGGAGAGCGCCGAACCTCTCTAAATCATATCTCGGCGTTAATACCGCGACGACTTCTATGTCGCAAGCATTGCATCCGCCTGTGTTGAAGTGCACAAGCCAAGGGCTTTTCGTTCTCGCCCAATTAACGAGACCCATTAATCCATCTCCCAGGAAATCTCAAGTTTGAAGACAGTACGACCGAATCTTGCGACAATTCAGGCGCTAGAAACAGACGACGTTTCAATTAAACCTTTGCCCTACTTTCTAAGGAAGATAACTAGACTGCTTGTTCTTTTCGTCAAACAGGCTTTGCAAACTCAAGGATTCTATACTACGATCTATCGGGCGTCGTTGACCCTTACATTCGCTTGCATAGGCTCACTCTATACTCAAATCACTCCACACTGCACTTCTATCAAGCGTTAACAAGAGTTGAAGATGACATGAATGTAGTGGAGCAAGAAGAAGCTTTAGGATGTTTTCTTGCGGCTTCTTGCAATTAAGGTCGCTGCTAGAGCTACAACCACTATCACTAGAATTATTATGACTGTAAGGTAGCTCTGTTCGGTGAGCATTGCTAACAGTGACGATATGTCCGTACTTGGCGTGGCTGGAGGTGTGGCTGTGGGCGTAGGTGTAGGGGCTGCTTGAACTATGAGGGTTACTACGGTTGACTTCGTCTTCCCGCCTCCTGACGCATAGATTGTCAGTACATAGGTGCTTGGGGGCGTTGTTTCAGTCACAGTCAAGGTCAATGTGGCTGTGTAATCTGGCGTGCCGCTTTGAGGGTTGAATGAAGCTTCTACTCCAGCCGGTAACCCTGAAACCGTTAGATCTACAGTAGATTTGAAGTCCCCTTTCTTTGTCATGGATACTATGTAGCTGGTTGATTGGGGCGGTGTGACTGTCTGCGAAGTTGGAACTGCTGAGATTTCAAAGTCTGGCTCCACAGGGCTTTGTATCTCAAGTGTTACAGTTGTAGTCTTCGATAAGCCACCGCCTGCTCCAGTTATGGTAAGCGTATATGTTCCTGGAGTTGTATCCGCACCAGTACTGATCGTTAGGGTCGACGAGAAACTAGGCGCTCCTTGAGTGGGATTGAAAGCGGATGTAGCCCCTGCCGGCAGACCGGATATGGATAACTCCACGGCTGATGGTGACCCGCTTACCAGGCTTGCCGTCACCGTGAAGGTTGCAGTTCCTCCCGCCTTAACAGTTTGGCTAGGAGGAGAAGCTGTTAACGTAAAGTCGAACGCTGGAGCAGGTGCGGTGACTTGGAAATTGTAACTCACCTGATTGTTTCCAATGTTCGGATCATTGTAATCGAAATTAGGATCCACTACCCAAGTTGCTGTGTGCCATCCAGCAGGATATTTTGTAGGACCTGCAAAAACCGTCAAGGGCGTCGTACCTGACGGTGTTACCGTGCCGCCTCCAACCTGGACCCCGTCAACAGTGCAGACAATATATACAGGATACGGTCCGGTGGAAATAGTCGCAACAATTCTTAACATGACGTTGATTCTTACAAGATCCTGCGTTGTAGGGTTCGTAGGCGTAATCGATGGATTATAAACTGCCCAGTCAACAGTCTTTTTTGCGGGAGCGCCAGTTACAGTAAAGGTTGTTTGAGCAGAACCTGGTGTATCTCCTAGACGAGTAGCTGTAGCCGAAACCTTGTACACCCCACCGCCAGCAGAGCCAGACAAAGGAAACGTATATTGATACCATCCATCGGGACCTACGTGAGGTGCAGAAAAGCCGATGACGGGGCCTCCAGGAGGCTCGATACCAACGATCACATTGGCATCAGTTATAGGAACTCCGAGCCTTGTTACGTACGCCCTTATGACAACATTTTCTCCCGGATTGTACACCGCCTTATTTGTCTGTACAGTCACGGCTAGGTTGGCAGCATTAGCATGCGGCACTGAAAATGCGGGCACAACCAATATCAGTAAGATAATCAGCAAGTGTGATACGTATCTACTCAAGGTGCTCCTCCTCAACTCAATGTCCCCTGTGTGCTTCTTGTGTATATAAGAGCGAGGTTACAAAGTGCTTAATAGTGGCCTTCTCATATCCGGTATGGCTGCGTGGTTCAGGATGGTGTTCTGTCCAAGGTGCGGTAAAGAAGTTGCAGAAGGAGCATCCTTTTGTCCGGACTGCGGAAACCCGATTCCCAGCGCTCTCTCAACACAGCCGTTGGAATTTGAGATAAAGTATAGGCCTTCCTACTCTATGCTCGTCGTCCACCTTAAACCAAACCAGTCGATTACAGCCGAGTCGGGAGGCATGACCTATATGAGCCCGAGCATCCAAGTTCAAACCCGGATGAGGGAGAAAAGCATCCTAGGAACGATAGGGCTGAAGGTTCTAGGTCGCCAATCTTTCTTCGTGAACGACTACACCGCCACCAGTGGACTAGGAGAAGTAGCCTTCGTGTCAGCCCCTGTCGGTGACATAGAAAGGCTCGAGGTGACGCCTGCGAAGGGGTATATAATCCAGAAGGCTGCGTACATAGCTTCCACGAGCGGCGTCGACTTGGATGTTCAATGGCAGGGCTTCACCAAAGGCTTGTTCGGTCAAGGTCTCTTCATGATAAAGGTGACGGGTCAAGGGCAGTTGTTCATCAACACCTTCGGCGCCTTAGACCGCCATACACTAGAGCCGGGTGAGAAGCTGACTGTAGACAACTTCCACCTTGTAGCCTTCAGCGACACATGCCAATACAAAGTCATGAAGTTCGGAGGATTGAAAGAGACCATCCTCGGCGGCGAGGGATTAGTAACAGAGATCACGGGCCCAGGAGAGCTGTTGATCCAGACGAAGAACTTGAAGGAGTTCGTGGACTGGATCTGGACTTTGATAGAGCCTAGGGTTCAAGCCAGAGCGCGTTAGGTGCATTAAGCAAATTCACATCTGGCTAATGAAGTAAAGAATGCGGGCACGCTGTAGAGCAGTTAAAGGCCGCTTTCGCATTACCTAGCTGAAGCCCCAACGCGAAACGCTTGAAGGTTTGATTCTCACTATGAGGCATTCGCCCTCTTTGATGGGCATCTCCGCGTACTGGGGATGCTTCTTGTGCAATAGGTAACGAATTTTTTCAAACTCTGATTCTGTCTCTAGAAGCTCGGCTTCTCCTTGAATTAGTATTCCTTTGAGCTTTGACCAATCTTCGAAATACTGATCGATGATTATAGAGACTTTCCTGTTCTCCCTGAGGTTCCTTGCCTTCTTTGCTCCATAATCGGTTGCAAAATAGATGTTGCCGTCGTCGAATACATAACAGATAGGTACGACATGTAGTTCCCCCCTTTGGGAGATCGTCGCAACTCTACCCACAGTCTGCTTGTTTAGAAATTCAACTTGCTTCGGAGAAAATTTGATCATTTGCTTTCACCTACCAAAATCAGTCTGGGAGAATATGTCACCCCTCCTCCACTTCCTCGTACCAACGCATCCTCTCACCTATCTTGGCGCGTATCTTCCATCTCAGAGACTTAGGTCTTCGCGCGATGGATTCTCTAATAGCCTTTACCTTCTTCATGATAGCTGCCTCATCTCTGACAACGAGTTTATGCCCTGTGATGAATGACTCAAGGATGTCGAGGTTTGCCATTATAGACCTGTAAAGCCCCCAATCCTTTGAGCAGAGTTTCGCTATGTATTCGAGATCTACCGTCTCCTTATCGAACTTGTTGACGACCTCATGGTCCTCCAGGATGGCAACTATGTCTTTCAAATCCTTTTCGTTCACCTTCACAACCTGAATCTTTGTCAAGAGCAAGTCTGTAAGCGGGATCGTATATCTGTCAAGGCCAACTCTGCTTTTGAAGTTCAGTTTGTGTTCCATCTCGAACCTGTCTAAAAAGACGTCCACGTTCCGGTTATGAGACTTGTCGTAGAACTCCAGTCGTTTATACCCGTGGAGGTTATTGTACCTTGGGTTCGGGACATAGCCAAGCTTCTTGAAGAGCAATTCGATCTGAGGACTCTGACTTCTCAGTCCAAAGAAGTCCGTGTCATGATACGCCCTTATATGAGATGAATGTTGGACATGGCAATGGATCCTAATAGCCAGTCCTCCCAGAAGCCTCAACGTCACATTTATCTTTTCAGCCTCATCGATAATCCTCTTCGCTTCCTCAGCAGGATCGAAATCTTGTTGGTGCTGAACCGTCAAGGGAACACCACAATTGGGCACGGAAGGAAGACAGAGAAGGCCCGCACGCTGCCAGATATCTTTCTTACGGCTTCAAGCCTATTAACGCAGCTGTCTTCATGAACAACTCAACGGTGAAATCTGAACCCTTGCCTCAAAACGCTTCATGTAGATGCATTCATTTTAAATAGAAGCTGAAATGGAGGAAATGCTCCGGAAGCGGTATTAACATTTTCGGCTTGGTGGAAGCGCATGTTTCCGGGATATGCTGGTAAGATAGTCAGAGTCGATTTGACTCGTAAGCAAGTCAAGACTAAGGAAACTAGCGAAGAATTGGCGAGGAAATTTGTTGGAGGGAGAGGTTTAGCAGCAAAGATCTTCTTTGATGAAGTTCCGGTTGAAACTCCGCCTCTAAGCCCGAGTAACCTGCTAATCTTCATGACAGGGCCTTACGCGGGAACCGCTGCTCTAAACTCCGGAAGGCATTGTGTAACCTGCAAGTCTCCTCTAACAGGCTTGTACGCGCATTCAGATGTTGGTGGAAAATGGGGTCAAGAACTGAAGTTCTCAGGCCACGACGGAATAGTCCTGTCGGGTAAAGCTGGGAAGCCTGTCTACATATGGATTCAGGACGACGATGTGGAAGTAAGATCTGCAAGACACCTATGGGGTTTAGACGCATATGAGACCGATGAAGCGGTGAAAAAGGAGACGGATGAGAAAGCTGAAGTGGCATGTATAGGTCCTGCTGGCGAGAAGCTCGTCAAGGTCGCCTCGATCCTCCATGATGGAAAGCATGCTAGAATGGCTGCTAGAGCCGGAGTCGGCGCTGTGATGGGATCGAAGAACGTTAAGGCTATCGCCGTTAAAGGCTCCAAGCCAGTTAGGGTTGCGGATAGCGAAAAGCTTCAGAGCTCTGTGAAGGAGACCGCGCCAGTCATAGTGAACAATACGAGTCGGATGGCGAAGTATGGGACATCGAATATAGTTGAGTCGGCTGAGGTTTCAGGCGACCTGCCTATGAAGAACTGGTATCAAGGGAGATGGGAGGAGGGCGCTAAGAAGATCTCCGGCGAAAGGATGGCTGAAAAAATACTTGTCAATAGGTACTTCTGCGGAAGATGCGTCATCGGATGCGGTAGAGTCGTCAAGATCACGACAGGCAAGTACGCCGGCGTCGATGGATCTGGTCCAGAGTACGAGACTGTAGCCTCACTCGGCTCTCTATGCTTAGTCGACAATCTCGAGGCAATAGCTATGGCTAATGAGGTCTGTAACAGGTACGGCATAGACACGATCTCAACAGGCGCCGCAATAGCCTTCGCTATGGAAGCCTACGAGAAAGGCTTGATCTCGAAGAAAGATACAGGTGGGATTGAAATGAAATGGGGGAGCGAAGAAGCTCTACTCGCTCTAACGAGAATGATTGGAGCGAGGAAAGGTATCGGGAAGCTACTCGGCCAAGGGGTGAGAGCCGCGGCCAAGAAGATCGGCCGGAATTCGGAAGAGTTCGCTGTACACATCAAGGGCTTGGAGCTTCCTATGCACGACCCTAGAACCTACACAAGTCTAGCTGTAGCATATGCGACATCGAATAGAGGCGCATGCCACCTCGAAGGCGTCACACATCCATTAGAGAGGAACACTCCATTCCCAGAGTTCGGCTACGAGACAGTCATGAACCCTTATGCTCCTGAAGGCAAAGGCGAGATGACCGCCAAGATGCAGAACCTCATGTGTATGTTCGATTCACTCCCAACATGCAAATTCCTGATCTTCGGAAAGATAAAGATACAGAACCTAGTAGACTGGCTCAACGCCATAACAGGATGGAGCTTAACGAAAGAAGAGTTCCTCAAGATAGGTGAAAGGATCTTCAATCTGGAAAGGCTCTACAACGTTCAGTTAGGAATAAGCAGGAAAGACGATGTGATACCGCCTAGAATACTAACGAACAAGCGGCTAGACAGAGGCGAAGCAACAAGCCTACCTCACATAGGCAAGATGCTCAGCGACTACTATCAATACAGAGGCTGGACGGAAGAGGGCATCCCCACAAAAGGGAAGCTTGATGAACTAGGATTGAGCGGTGAAAAACAAATCTGGAAAGCGCAATACTGACAAGACTCAACTAGGATTTAGGACCTTCTTCAGCTTCGCCCTTGCTGCTTCAATGCTTGAAGCTCCAGTGAAAAGATGCTGAACAGTTCCGTCTTCACATTCAATGAACAATTGAGGAATCGCATAGTCCTCGGACCAGTCTCCATACCTTCTCACGAAGAGATCTGCTTCCTCCTCCTCATTTGGAACATCTATGTCGAGCAACTTCAACGCGGCATGGAATTCTCTGCTCAGAGTCTCAGCTGCCCTTATAGCAATTCTACAATATGTACACCATTTCGAATGAACCACTACGAAAGCCTTGGGCTTCATACAGCTGATCAACCAGAAGTCTCGATGCCACTTTTAGGCTACGTTTATAGTTATTTGTTTACCGGTAACTTCCTTAACTCTTCTCTCAATCAGTATCATATGTTCCCTTACCTGTCTCTCACGGATCTTCACTTCCTCTTCATTTCCTTCTATCCGCTTGAGAATCTCACTCTTTCTTCGTTTCAAATCATCAAGTTCTTTTCTTATCAATACTCGTTGACGATACATTTCTGAGACACTTGCATTAGCCAATTCTTCTCTTCTCTGGGCGATTAGCCTACTTCCTTCAGCATAGATTCTATCCAGTGAGTTCTTGTTCACTATGGCGTCTATTTGGGCAAGAACCTTCTTGGCTTTCTTCTCCCTAATCCCAAGCTTCTTGTCTTGGACTGCTTTCTGGACATTGAATAATATCATCTTCAGCACCGGGTAGCCCTCCTTCTCTTTGAGGAATGTTCGAAGTGGAGTGTTCAAGTAGTCGGTTATTGGCTGTTTATACTCGGGTTGAAGGAAGAATTCACCTCTCTCAACGGTCGACAAGAACTTTCTGAGCGGCCTACCAAGATGGCTTAAACCCGAAGAAGTCAACTCGCCTCTTAGCTCTATTAGCCTTCTTTCCGTCTCAAGTAGTGTCCGAATTCTTTGATCTTCCATGATCTTCCGGTATGCATTGCGCTTGTCGATGGACGCCTCTTCGATCTCGGAAAGCCTCTTCTTCAGGTCCACGATTGTCTGATTTGATGCCTCGTCTTCTCGACGGAGCTCTTCAATCTGAGTGATCTTCGCATATATCTCTTCTACGGCTCTTAGAGTCGGCGCTTTCTTCGATTGGAATTCGCGTAAGCTGTTGGTTAAACGCTTGAGTTTATCGATTGAGCCATTTAGGCTCATCATGTCGAGAATGTAGTATGGCCTTATTTGGGAGACCCATTCGTCTCTCGTTCTGCTAGCCGATGTCAAGAGCTTCTCAACATCATCATGAAAATTCTTCAAACCTTGATAGGAACGATCCGCTCTAACGACCGTTGCGCTTAACGTGTCGGATATTTCACGCGACATTCGATTCGCTGCTCTCGCTGCTCGATAGAATGCTGGTTCCTTCTTTCTCTCGACCATATCTCTCTCAGATTTCTTGAGAATATCATCGCATGTCTCCTTAAGGTCTCGCAATGCGAGGTCCAGATTCTTCTGGAAGCTAGATGTCTCTTTGTCGATGGTTCTAAAGTATTCTTCCAGTTCTTTGCTGAGCCATGGTTCAAGTTGATTCAGGCTAATAGACATTTGTATATCTGAGACAATATCATTTGGAGGAGATTAAACATCTACGGTATCTAGAGAACCGCTACTTCTGATTGAGGTTTTCTTCTGGTGATGAAAGCCGATCGACTTAGGCAGTCAGCAACTTACCATCTTCTATTTATATCTCCTAATTCTCTGTTAGAACGAAAGGTGACGTTGTCTTGAGTGAGATTGAGAAGATTATTCAAAAGCTCGGTCTACCTGCAACTGACCGGTATGATCTTCCTACCTCCAAGTCACGATTTCCCGACGGCGCCAATTATAGGATAGAGATCTCAGGTATAGAAAGACCGAATGTGCTTAACGCCTTAATAGACGAGATGGACAAGAGGGATGTTCCAGTCCACCGGGTCATAGGCGTCGTCATGGGCGGAATGCTTCTCAGTGAAGAAGAATTACAGGAATTCGCTCGTGCAGCGAAATCTGCGAAGCTCGAGGTCATCCTCGGAGTAGGCCCAAGGTCTTTCTATGATGTTGGAGCTCAAGCGAGGACGCCTGAGGGAATAACAGCTGGACTCAGGATACGTGGAGCTGACCAATTGATGAATGCTGTTAGGGATGTGAAGCGTGCTGTCGACTGCGGTATAAGAGGATTCCTTGTATTCGATGAAGGCTTGCTCTGGGTCTTGAATGAACTGAGGAAGGCGCAGGCGATTCCGAAGAACACGGTATTCAAGGTCTCAATCTTCGCTGGGCATGCGAACCCAGCCGCCATAAAAGTCCTCGAAGGCTTGGGAGCCAACACCGTCAACCCGCAGGCCGATCTTTCTCTCCCTCAAATTGCTTCACTAAGATCCGTGACCAATATGCCGTTGGACATCTTCGTCAGCATCTTCGATTCCTTCGGAGGGTTCGTGAGGTTCTATGAAGCTCCAGAGATCGCTAGAATTGCTTCCCCAGTCTACTTCAAGATAGAGCCAGGATTAGCAGCTGCTCAATACTACAAGTCCTACACAAGCCCGCAGATGCTCGCTGACCTAGCTAGAGAGAAAGTTAGGCAAGCGCAGGTAGTTATCGAGTTCGTCGAGAAATACTACAAGGACGCGAAACTCTCGAAGCCAGGAGTCAAGGACCTAGCCATCCCAGAATGAACGGCTGAGGATTCTACCATGTCATTCAAGCCCACAGGAGTCATGCCTGCGCTAGTTACTCCATTCACCGACGACGCAAAGAGGATCGATGAAGGGAGACTTCGAAAGCTTGTCAACTACGTTATCGCGAAAGGTGCGACTGGAGTAGTTCCCTGCGGAACGACAGGTGAATTCCAAAACCTATCTTTTGAAGAGCGAAAGAGCGTCGTCGAGATAGTTATAGACGAGGTTAAGGGAAGGGTTCCAGTCATCGCTGGTACGGGTTGCAGTAGTACAGATCTAACGATCGAGATGACGAGACATGCGAAGGAGGCTGGTGCTCAAGCAGCTCTAATAGTGACCCCTTACTATCACAAGCCGACGAATCGAGGGATCTACGAGCATTACAGAAGTGTAGCTGAAGCTGTTGACATTCCGATAATACCTTACAACATACCGCAAGTTACAGGAGTGACTTTGCCTTGGCAGATAGTTGAGGATCTGGTTGATATTCCAAACATTGTAGCCGTTAAGGATAGTAGTGGCGAACTCAGAGGGATACTCGCAATCCTCGAGAAGACTAGGCCGAGACTCTCAGTTCTATGCGGCCACGATGAGGTTGTCCTACCAGCATTAGCAGCCGGATGCTCAGGAGCTATCCTTGCCAGCGGTAACCTCATTGTGGATATTTGGATGCAGGTCTACGAAGCTGTGAACAAGGGCGACTTGAAGAGGGCTCAAGAGCTCCAGTTGAAAGTTCAGAAGATCTGTAGGATCATAGCGAAGAGCGGGTCCGTAGGAGTTAAAGCCGGATTGAACATGATGGGTGTCCCAGTGGGCCCTGTGAGGCTTCCGCTCTCGATCGGCGGCGAATTATCGTATGAGGAGATGGAAGAGCTTAGAATAGACCTTGAGAAGATTGGGAAGATTGAAAGGAAAGTTGTGACTGTGGAAGTGGTTCCGGGCAAGCCTATTCAAGAGCGATTTGCCGCCGTAGGGATAACTCCTCAAACTATCAAAGACTTCAATTTGAGATTTGGAGAAGCGTTGGCTGGCGAGGAACCGGAAGTTGCACATATAGACCTAATGGTCGGCGGGAAAGCGGGCCCGGTTGGAGAAGCATTTGCGAAAGCGAAGGCATCGCCTACGCCGGGGCATGAACCTCTCGTGGCTATACTTGAACCCAACCTGACAGTCAAGCCTTTGACTTTGATAGTTCCGACTGTAACGATAAAGAGTATGAGGGAGGCCAGCATGATCTATGGGCCCGCTCAGACCGCGGTTGCAAAAGCGGTTATCGACAGCGTGAGCGACGGCATCTTGCCTAAAGATGCTGCAGACGACTTGATCTTGATTGCAAATGTCTTCGTTCATCCCGCCGCAGTAGATAGAAGAAGGGTCTACATAAATAACTACAAAGCGATGAGGCACTCGATAAGAAAGGCTATGGAAGGCAGACCGAACATCGACGATCTTCTAGAGAATAAGGAGAGAGCCAGACACCCCTTCAGATATACGCCCTAGCAACTCAAGAATAGTGCGGAAACAGAGCTTGTAGAAAAGAAGGGGGCGCGCTTACTCAGTCACCGTTATCGCTTGAGTTGGGCATTGGATCTCGCAAGCTCTGCATACTATGCAAGCGTCATTGTTGATTACGTATGATTTCCCATCTCGTATCTCAAAGACGGCAACTGGGCAGACCTGCGCGCATATTCCGTCTCCATTGCATTTCTCCAGATCGACAGCCACTTTTACCATTGCTGCCATTCTCCTACCAAACGGCTTCACCATATGAAATTTCAAGAAATAAAAATGTTTGCCTTGATGCTTGTCTATCCTTGAGGTAACAGTAAGATGGAATTTCAAACGTGAGGAAGGAAACCAGAAAGATTAAGATCTCTCACGACCAGAGAAGAAGCCTATCAGCGTGCTTCTTCTCGTAGAGTGATTATTATGCTGTCTATTGTCTCTCTCGCCTTGTCTATGCGCTTGTTCAGATCCGCTGTTAATGTATCATAGACCTCTCTCGTGACTTTCCCTGTTCTATATTGAGTTCTCACTTGTGTTTGACTGACTCGTACAGCATCTACTTCTGCTTCAGCTTTCTCAACCCGCCTTAACATATCGTCATATCTCGCTTGGATTGATCTCAGCTCAGTCTTCACTGTGGCCAATGCCTTGTTTATCTCTTCGATCCGGAGGTCGATGTTCCTCTTTCTATGTCTATAATCATGCTTTGTAACAGCTCCTCTAGCTAGTTCCTCCTCCATCCTCTCAACCTCAAGCTTTAGAGATGTCTTCTCATCGTAAAGTTCAACGAACTCGCGAATCCTTTCAACCGGGATTGGAACAGTAGGGGCCGGAGGCTTCCTCAATCTGAATGTTACAGCTAAAGCGACTACAACTATTTCCAAAGCGAATATCCACTGTAGGGGTTCGTATGCAGCCCAGAAGCTCAGGTATCTATACCTGATCGCTACGGAAGCATTCTCTCCAGGCAGTAGATCCGTGAAATTGTAGACCATCGCGGTCTTGAACATCGACGGCTTCAGTATGTTGTTTGGACTCTGAGATTCCCACTCGATGGAGGCGCCTGTCTGCAAAGTGATTACTACGTTAAATTTCTCAACAATCCATTCTGAATGGGGGGCTAGATCGATTGTGAAATTGTATAGTCCCCACCACTCGATTTGGTTCACATATTTCTTCTGCTCGATTTGGTATCGAAGGGTGAATGTGAACACCTCGCCTTTCCTTATCCTGCCGTAGCGCGGGGAGACTGTCGTCTCATTCGCTGTAGCAGTTACTTCCTTCCAGACTGGACCTAAAAGGTCGTAGAGCATAACTTGGGTTGAGTTCTGAGGCAAGAGGACTCGAATCGAGTAAGCGTCGTTCGCTAGGTTCTTCACGTGGTATGTATCAGCAACGGATATGCCTCCGAAAGGATCGAATGTTATCTGTCTCTCAGCCCATTCGCATCTTATCATTCGTTGAGTGGTCGACGTATAGTTGAAGGAGAATATTGTGTCCGTGAGGGGTTCAAGCGGGCGACTAGAATTGAAGACTACGGGTTTACCCTCGAACTTCTCCGGTATGAATGTTGAATTGGGTGGAACCGTGACTTGCGCATCCGCGGGAAGAACGATCGTTACATTGGAGAATTCGGCTCTCGACTGAAGTGTCGGGTGAGGAGCAAACTTGAACGTGAATCCTGGCTCATAGAAGCTCACTAGCCCGGAGAAGAACATCTTCGAGTTGAACCTGTACTCTCCGTCGGGCTTAACATCATTCGAGAAGGTCAATCGAAGCCAGTAGATAGAAGATGAAGGGTCCACATCTCTGTCTACCCTTAGAGTCACTCCATCTGAATCCTTGGCTGATACATCTTTAAGGAGGTGTGCGAACTCTCGTGGAAAACCGACTGTCAAGCTGTTTACGGGTTCAATTCCGTTGTTCTTAAAGTTGAACTTGTCATCCACTGTCACTAGCGCATACTCGCTTACCGTTATGCTTCTCTCTACGCCTATAGAGGATGCCTCTTCAGCGCCCGCAGCCGTAGTCCTGACAAAAGCGAAAGCCACCAGAGCGATCAGCAGTAGCGGAACGAGTCTCCGCAGTTCTCATCACTTCACTTTATCGCGACTGAAGTTATTTCCGTAATACAGTACCGTATTTATCTATTCCGCATCAAATCTGTTTCTTTAAGAATTGGACGCCACGTTTCTGGGATCTTCTTCCTTCTACTCGCTGGAACACCGAAACAGATCGATCTTCTCGGAACGTTCCTCGTGACAACAGATCCAGCGCCGACGACCGCGCCTTCACCCACAACTGTACCAGCCATCAACGTAGCATTCGCTCCTATGCTTGCCCCGCGCTTAACCGTCGGCCCAACCAGTTTGACTTTCTTCTGCATAACGTACTTGTCATTGGTGAATACACAATGCGGACCGAGGAACACATAGTCTTCAACATTCGAATATGCGCAAAGGTAGGCGCCTGTCTGTATCGAAACCCCTCTCCCGATGTTGCACGATCCATCGATAACTACGTTCGTGCCTATCCGAGAGTTATCGCCTATTCGCACATTCTCCCTCACCAGAACATTATGCCCGAACTCCACTTCATCGCCAACAGCTACGTCTGAGTAGATAATGCATCCAGCTCTAATCCTGCAGCTTCTCCCAACCTTGAGAATCTTCCCTTCGAGAGTTTTCGACTCTGGACTTCCGCTCTCCAAGATTTTCGACAATTCTCGCCTTGTAGGATGGCCTAGAATACAATTCGGCCCGATGTAGGCTGAGTCCCCGATCTCAGCGGGTCCATAGACAGTTACATTTGAATCGATACGGACGAACTTGTCTGCTTTCACGTAGCCGAAAAGCCTCGACCCAGAACCGATGAAGCATTGCTCAGCGATTTCCGCTTTCGCATCTACGGAAGCTGTAGGATCCAACCTTGCGGTTTTGTCAATCATTCGCAGGACACCGATTACGTTTCAGAGTTAATGCTAACTTATCCTTTAAAGCATACCTTGATGAAAAAGCCACTTTTCATTCAATTACACTACGTCTGGAGAATTCTAATCGGCGAGCGTCCAGGAAGCCGCTCTCGCACCTTGTTCAGCTTTCTCCTCTGTATCTGCACCGCCAACTATGATAACATCGTTCTCCTCCGGTTGAAATAGCTCCAAGAGTTGCCTCGAGATCTCAGGCCATTCCTTGGACTCTGTCTTGGCAGGAGGAGGCATGAATAGTCTTCCTTGCTGAAAAATAAGTGTGACCGCCCCAGATGCGCCGGCTCTGACAGCCGAATCTCTCTGCTCAATCCCATTCTTAACCTTGGTTGCAACATTCTTGATGAGAATTCCAAAGTTATAGGGGCCAACTGTTATCGAGCTAGCAGGAACCTTCATTTTCTTCGGGAATCTGGATTTCAAATCTTTCAGGATTGACAGTCCATCCTTTGTCAATTCGCATCCAGCCCTCGATATCTTGATCAGCCGCTCAATCTGAAGTCTATCGATTAGAGTTCGAGTAGCACCTTCACCTAGCTGTAACTTCCCTGAGAGGCCAGCTCTGCCGATCGGTTTTTCGCCAATAACCTCTATAGCCTTTGTCAAGTGAAGCTCTGTAAAAGAGGGGGACGGTCCGGCAGCCCTTTCCTTTGCCATTCGCCTCAAGAGATGAAGCGTCTTCAATGAGTTCTCCTATCTTTTCTAAAGGACGCTTGGCTTAAAATCTTGATGTAAATTGGAGTAGGTCTCATTCATACTAGCGAGTTCATTACGAAAGATTCATAAAGGACGGATTATCCATCCAAGAACAGGCGATCGCCACGGGCAAACTCATTCCAATCGCTCTCCTACTCGTAGGTCTAGCATTCTCTTCTGCGCTGGGTTACTATCTTGCTAGCGTGCAGCCATCGAGAGAAGCTTTGGAAGAGCTAAAGGTCATTGATGGGTACGGAAGAACCGTATCTATTCCTCAGAGAGTCATGAGAATAATATCTCTCGCCCCAAGCGTCACCGAGATTTTGTATGCGATTGGAGTCGGCGAGAGACTTGTAGGAGTAGATGATTTCAGCGACTATCCTGAGGACGCGAGAGCCAAGGCAAAGATCGGGAGTTATCTAGAGCCCGATTTAGAGAAGATAGTTGCTCTTAAACCCGACTTGATATTGGCCTCAGACATCACGTCTAGGGAAATGGTGTTGAACCTTGAGGAAAAGGGTCTCACCGTACTCGTCTTGGCGCCAAAAACGCTACGTGAAGTGATCCAGGACATTAGGCTTGTCGGACTTATCACAGGCAATACGGACGAGGCAAACGCTCTAGCAGAGAGACTAGAGAAGAAAATCAACATGATCACATCGAAGATAAGCAACATTAGCGCCCGGAGACCGAGTGTCTATCTCGAATATTACCCATACTGGAGCTTCGGCCCAGGGTCCTTCGGTCACGACCTTATACTAATGGCTGGAGGAAGAAACGTAGCTGAAGGCGCTCTAATCGCGTATCCTGAGGTAAGTAATGAGTTCATCGTAGGGAGCAACCCTGAGATAATAATCTTCACGGTCGGTCCTCACGCGAAGACCACTATCCAAGACATCGAGAATAGGCCCGGGTGGCGGAATATCGAAGCCGTGAGGAATGGTAGAATATACACAATCGACGATGACATCCTCAGCCGACCAGGACCGAGGCTGGTCGACGCTCTTGAACAACTTGCAAAGATTATCCACCCGGAGCTGTTTACATAGATGACGACGGAAACCATTGCCAGTCTCTTTGAGAGGAAGCGCTATAGATGGAAATCGACGATAGCCACTTTATCCGTCGCCTTGACGCTGGCCATATTCCTTATGACTTTGGTCGGCTCGATGGGTCCGATCGGCATTGGCGGTAGTGAGAGGATTCCATTACAAGCCGTCGTAGACATTCTCTGGGGAAGAGGTGGAAACTGGCCCGAGAACTTCAGAGCTATAATCATAGACATAAGGTTGCCGAGAATCCTGCTAGGAGTTTTGGTGGGGTGTTCTCTAGCAGTCTCAGGGACAGTAATGCAGGGCGTATTCAAGAACCCGATGGCAGATTCCTACATCATCGGCTTATCGGCGGGCGCGGCTGTAGGTGCGTCCGCATCAACCTTCCTGCCACTACAGGAAGACATCGGCATGTACACTCTTCCCCTCACGGCTTTCATCGGCGCCGCCCTAACGGTATTCCTGGTTTATCAAATTGCCAAGTCGCGGGGTATAGCTAAGGTTGAAAGCCTCTTACTTTCAGGTATCGCGGTCGGCTCATTTCTGGCCGCGGTCACTTCATTCTTTCTATACCTGTCGGGACAGCAGTTTCGTTTTCTCTTCTTTTGGTTGCTTGGCGGCCTGTGGATGGCCAGTTGGAAGGTGGTCTGGATAGCTCTTCCAATAGTTTCTGTTGGCACAGTCATGCTTCAACTCTTTGCTAGAGACCTGAACGCTATGCTCATGGGTGAGGAGCAGGCGACTCAGCTTGGGATAGATGTTGAGACAGTAAAGAAGATCCTTCTGGCTCTTGTCTCGTTAGTGGCTGGAACAGCTGTAGCCTTCAGCGGCATCATAGGCTTCGTCGGCCTTATCATACCCCACATAATGAGGATACGAGTCGGCCCAAACCATTTAGTGCTTCTTCCAGCCTCAGCCCTTGCGGGAGGTCTCTTTCTCTCGTCTGCAGATACCGTAGCTAGAACTATCATCGCACCGACAGAGATTCCGGTCGGTATCCTTACAGCCCTATGCGGCGCCCCCTTCTTCGTATATCTCCTACGGAAGAGCAGAAGAGTTTGGGTGTGACGTGATTGAGGCTTGAGATTAGAGATGTAAGCTTCTCTTATGAGAGCACGCCTATCCTAGCGGATGTTACCTTCAGCGTGGATGAAGGCGAGTTTCTCGGCGTCATGGGCCCAAACGGCTCAGGAAAGACGACCCTACTAAGGTGTATGTGCAAAGTCTTGGAGCCCGGTGTGGGAGCCATACTCATTGACGGAAGAGATCTGAAGAAATTTTCTAGGAGTGAGGTCGCCAAGAGTGTAGGCGTGGTTCCGCAAGGTCCGATGGTTGACGCTGCCTTTTCTGTCTTTGAAATAGTCTTGATGGGTCGAACATCTCACATAGACCGATTCGGAGCAGAATCTGCAAAGGATCTGGAAGCCGTGGAGGAGGCCATGAAAGTAACGGATACTTTACATCTTGCTGACCGAACCTTTGACGAGCTAAGTGGAGGTGAAAGGCAGAGGGTTATCATAGCACGTGCCCTCGCTCAGGAGCCGAAGGTACTTCTGCTGGATGAGCCGACTGTGCATCTTGACATCAAGTATCAGCTAGAGGTCTTGGGGCTAATCGAGAGGTTGAATAAACAGACAGGGATAGTGATCGTCGCGGTCTTCCACGACCTTAATCTAGCATCTCAACACTGCGACAGCATAATTCTTCTTCATAATGGAAGGATTGAGGCGATCGGTCCGCCCGAGCAGGTTCTAACACCTGAAAGTATCAGAAGGGTATATGGCGTTGATGTCGTGATAAGGAGACATCCTATAACGAACGCTTTGCATGTCGCTCCGTATCTGTCCGCGAAAAAGGGGAACCTCAAGAGTGGGGCGACCGTCCATCTAGTTTGCGGCGGTGGGTCAGGGAGCGCGTTGATGAAGCTTCTTCTGGAGAACAATATGACGGTTACAGCAGGTGTCCTAAACGTCCTTGATACAGACTATGAGACCGCGCGAAGCCTAGGGCTCTCCGTAGTCGGAGAGATCCCCTTCTCCATGATAAGTGATGAATCCTTCGAGGCGAATATTGCGCTTATCGAGCAGTCGGACATGGTTGTCCTTACGGATTTTCCTGTAGGGCACGGCAATCTAAGAAACCTTCAAGCCGTGGAAGAAGCGCTAAAGAACGGCACGCCTGCGGTGGTCATAGAGTCAACACCTGTTCAAGAAAGAGACTTTACAGGCGGAATAGCGGCTGAGTATATCGCCAGATTGAAGAAGAATGCCGTGCTAGTGAGCTGTGCTGGGGAATGCCTAAAGGCCATCATAAATCTGCAAGCGGTCGTCGAGAGCCGTTAGAATCCATCGTTCTCCGGTAGGTGGAGATTGTCAGTCCAGTGGTTCTATTCGTAACCTCTGCGGTGCAGAGCTTGTTCGGCTTGGCTGCGAAGGAGATGTAAATCGTGAAGGTATCCGTATTGTGGGGCGGTGGCAAAGATTCCACTCTTGCATGCTACAAGGCTATGATCCAAGGCCACGATGTTGCCTCTCTCGTGACCTTTATTCTCGACAGTTGGCCGAGTTTATGTCACCCTATTCACCTAATGTCGCTACAGTCCAAGGCTTTAGGCATATCTCATCTCACGTTCAAGATTGGAGAGCCTTATCGGGAAGGTTACAGGCAGACCTTGGCAAGGTTGAAGATGGAGATGGGGATAAGCGGAGTTGTAGCAGGGGACATCTGGATCGCTGAACATAAACACTGGTATGAAAGCGTTTGCGAAGGCTTAGGCATCGATGTTATCTTGCCGCTGTGGGGTGCCGAACCAAATCGGATCCTAGATGAATTTGTCTCGCAAGGTTTTCGAGCCATTTTCACATGTGTAAAGCGACCATGGTTCAGCGAAGAATGGCTCGGGCAAGAGCTTGACGAGGACCATGTTGAGACAGTGAAGATGCTAAGTCGTCAGCATCGAATCGATCCGTGTGGAGAGAATGGAGAGTATCATACAATGGTGATCGACGGGCCCATCTTCAAAGAGGCTGTTGAGGTCTCAAAGTTCAGTGTAGAAGAAAGGAACCAAGTCTTGTTTATGAAGGTGGAAGAATGCTTCTTGAAGCCTAAGAAATTGCCTACCACTTCTTTGAAAGAACGTCCAGAACGTCGAAGCGAGTAAGGTGGGTAAGAAATGAGAAATCGATTCGACATTATCTTGGCTCAAAATGCTTCTGAAGGCAAACGTTTTCTTGGGCGAATACTTGGGAAGGCCCCGCTATTCGTCTGCGTGATCGGCACAACGGAGATCGCGAAGATTCCAGGTCTATCGGCTGCGGGGAGAAACCCGGAACTGACCGACTACACGCCCCCCGCAGACGTGGAACTCCTTCTGCTAGGTAAGTGCAAATGTATTTCAAGCGTACCCGTTACACCTGAGGGGATACCTACACCTGGTCTCATCACAAGATCAGCCCTGAAGCTCGCCAGCATACCTGCTCTTGCAGTGAACAGTGGACTTAGAGTCAAACCTCAGGTGCCCTTCTTCGATCTTGGCGGAAGCCCTGGACGAGACATCAGAACAGGAAAGGCAGTCGAAAATGTTGAGGACGTTATGGAAAACGCGAGGATCGCCGGGGAACACTTGGCTAAGATAGCGGACTATCTGGTTATAGGAGAAAGTATTCCCGGTGGAACGACGACCGCCCTGGGCATCCTCCTTGCAATGGGCGTTGATGCCAAGAGCAAGGTCAGTAGTAGCATGCCAGAGAACCCGCATGAACTTAAGATCAAGGTTGTTGAAGCGGGTTTAAAGGCTTCAGACATCGCGTTTAGCGCCTTATCAGATAATCCGGTCAAAGCAATTTCATGTATCGGAGATCCTATGGTTCCTGCCTTTGCAGGGCTTGTTCTTGGAGCAGCGGATAGGGTTCCCGTCTTAATGGCCGGTGGGACACAGATGGGTGCAGTCCTAGTTGTGCTGAAGGCCTTAAAGCCTGTATTGTTAAGAAACGTGGCGATCGGAACGACCAGATGGATAATAGCTGACAGAACATCCGACCTGAAGGGAATAATCACCCAAATAGCTGATATTCCAATACTGGCTGCAGACCTAGACTTCACATCCTCAAGATTCAACGGTTTGAGAGCCTATGAGGTAGGCGTTGTGAAAGAGGGAGTTGGAGCTGGTGGAGCATCAATAGCCGCTATGCTGAAGTCGAAGGGCTCGATAACAAAGGGGGCTCTGCTGAAGGAGATTGAAATGAACTATGAGAAGCTGGTCGGAATTTAAGGCAAGAGGCGCATTCACCGGTCCTATTTGGTATATTGTGATCTGCGACTAGGGAGGGTTCGACATGATCAGAGAGGTGAAGAATCTGTTCGCCTTCCTCACGATCTTGCCTGTAGGCATGGATACTGAGTGCTTAAAGGATGCAGCGAAATTCATGTATCTATTCCCACTACTGGGCGCTTTTATAGGGGTCCTCGCAGGACTCTTTGCATTCTCTCTTCTACTAATATTCCAAGGCCCTGTAGCTGGAATCTTGACGTTAGGCTTTCTTCTCTTAGTCACAGGTTTACATCACACTGATGGCCTACTTGACTTCGGCGACGGATTAATGTATCAAGGTTCTCCTGAGAGGAAGATCGAGGTTATGCACGATAATCGGACAGGCGCTGGCGGCTTAGCCCTTGGTCTCGTAACCCTGTTGACTACAGCCTACACTATCGGTGTCATAGACTCAAGCATAATTCTTCAAGTATTAATCGTATCTGAAGTGTCGGCTAAACTTGCGATGGTGTACGAAGCGTGGCTTGGTAAATCGGCTCATACAGGCATGAACACTCACTTTATTGAAGCCATGCACAGTAGATATGGGCACCTTCGATTGGCAACAGCGCTCATAGTATCGGTGATCATTGCGATTCCTTTACTGCGGCTTCTTGGGCTTCTCGGCTTGACGGTAGGCATACTCACCTCTTCATCGATAGTATGGATCTCGAACAGGCATTTCAACGGGCTTACAGGCGACGTCTTAGGTGCGACGAACGACCTCGCCCGAATGTTCTCTCTACTTGCCATCTTGGCGGTGTCCAGATGCGTCTAACAGCACTAGTCATGGCTGGCGGCAGAGGCTCGCGTATGAAGCTTCGAGTTGAGAAACCGCTTCTTAACATTGTAGGGCGACCGATGATCGAGCATGTGATCAATGTGCTCCAAGCGTCGAAGAACGTGGGGGATATTATCGTTGCGATCAGCAGATATACACCTAGAACGGCTGAGAGGGTTAAGATGCTTTCCGTCAAGACCGTAGAGACTCCAGGGGAAAGTTACGTTGCAGATACGCAACATGCCATTAAGAAACTAAAACTAGGTAAAGTACTAGTGGTAGCGGCTGATCTGCCGTTGATTACAAGCAGGATCATCGAACAAGTGGCTAAGTATTGTGAAGAGTCAAGGAAACCAGCAATATCAGTAATGTGTCCCATCGAAGTTTTCGAAAGGCTTGGCCTTAAGCCAGAATACGAATACGAAGTTAGGGGCAGGGTCGTGGCCCCGGTCGGATTGAACGTG
>Ga0209725_1000562_pt1 | contig 22560 bp, 19 predicted proteins | sample I18A1metaG_FD_184145 | JGI IMG/M metagenome (GOLD analysis project Ga0209725, IMG submission 184145) | Lake sediment bacterial and archeal communities from Gulf of Boni, Indonesia to study Microbial Dark Matter (Phase II) - ​I18A1 metaG... | ecosystem: Environmental > Aquatic > Freshwater > Lake...
ACGCGGCGACGATGAACGTGTAGTTGTGGTAGAAGACGGTCTCGAACCAGTTGATCCCTGCCTTCTTCTCATACATCGTTTGCAGAATCTTCCAGTCAAGCCAAACATAGAGCCCATAGAACACTACGAGAAGTATCAGTGCAGCTAGAAAGATTCTTGAAAGTCTTCCAATGGAAAGTCGTGGGATCCTTTCCAACTAATCACCTTTCTGATGGAAATATCTCAGGGTAACTCGCGAAGACGCAACATATAGAGATACCTAAATGCCCTCTCCCATAGTCATCGCGCATATCTACAGAACGTTCAACTTATTGATCACGATGAAGCCGCGCACTGAGCAGCTGGTGAAGCAAAAACCAGCACTACGGAATGAAAACATTGGCAGATGAGGGCTAACGTAGCACAGTCATTGTTCGACTCTTTGTACTGATATCGTGCAATTGGTGACAATTGCGGCCAAGGCCCCCACTGCCGCGAGTATAGGCGCCAACACTACTCCTATTGCAGCAAACGCCAATGGAATATCAAGCAGCACTCTTCCGTTCTGTTTTATCACCATTCTTCGAATGTTCCCTTCGTGAATCAACTCCTCAACTTTCCGAACCAGCTCTTTTCCAGCCACCTGAAAGTCTTCGACAACAATTTTTTCTTGAGGTCTCACTCTCGCACCGCAAGCAGAGCAGAAGTACGCATTTTCCTTCAGAGCCGCGCCGCATATCCGACAGTACACTTCCAACTCACCGCAAGATGTTTCTCTTATGAGGGCATTAAGAGTATCCCCATAAGGAAAGAAACTTCCTACCGAGTTCTTGTCTCCCCTCTTCCATCATCCTCTATTGTACTGGCAACTTCACGAAACCGCTATTAAGTGAGAGCTATGGGCAAACAGCTTCTGTCTTGGCTGTGGAACATGTACACCAATTGCCCGGAACCGTTTATGAAGGCTTCAAGGGTCTCCTAGGCGAGATCTTTCAAATACCGTTCGAGTTTCGTATCTAGTATGGTGAACTGAGGCTCATCGATTTTTCCCTTCTTGAGAAGCTGAACGATTTCGCCCTTCATTTGCTCCAGGCGCCTCCTGCACTCTTCCCGATTCATGAAGAACTCGTTGTATACTGAGTCCACTTTTGTGAGGTAGCTCGATGCGAACCTTCGTTTCCTAGTCTTGAACAGCCATCCCAGAAACGGCACGGCCGCGGCTGCCGCGCCTGCGCCAGCTAGCTGGATCAGTTCCGTCATATCAAGACCGAAAAGCATTGATGACGACGGCTGAGACGTCGTGGCAGGGGTACTAGTGATCGGGGTCAGTGTTGAGCCAACTACTCTCACCATCCAATTTGTCTCTTCTTTCTTGGGAGCCTTCACCCACTTGATTTCGCCCCAGTCAGTCAGGATACGCTTGCCCGAGACGATCTCCGAATACCGATTCACCAAGCTGGAATCGCTGGCGATTCCAATACCCCGCTCAGGGGTCGAGCTTGTATAGATGACGACAAAGAAGCTTCCCACAACCACAGGGCCTGGGATGTCGACATTCACCCATGTTGATACTGTCGTGAACTTGGCATAAGGGTGGGCGGAGCTATGCAGAATGCTACGATTCGACGACCAAATCTCAACGACGAACTCCATGTTTTCTGTTCGGTTGCCATAACGATATCCGTAAATTCTCACTCTTAGAATGCGCCACGGAATGCTAGGCGGAGAAAATGAGACCGCGTGCCCATAGTTACCGGCAAGGTAAGCAGATCCCGAAGGTTTCCCTTGGTCGTGTGCAAGTTCAATCACTTCAGGAGTAGGCCCTAGAAGCAAAGTCAAGAACGCCAGTAGAAATAGCTTATCGCGACCATTCATTTTTGGCAACCCAGGTCGGTACGGTACGCTCGTCTTTCTATCGTTATGGGGAACCTGCCTTACATTCTTTTCGAAAGGGCAGAAAGACAGCGACCCTCCGCGATGCATCAGAAACTAGGTGTGAAAGTCTTGTCAGATATAGCAAGGCATTTAAGCTCTCGACTTGGACTCCTGATTTTGGAGATGCTAGTTATGAGTGAAGATCTTGCAAGGACGGCATTACGAACTGTTCAAGGACTAGGCGCCTCATACGCGGACGTGCGATATGTCAAAATCGAGTCTGAAAGCCTCCATGTCAAGAAGGGGGTCCCAGAAGAGATCCGAAAGAGAAGTCTTGCCGGCATCGGGGTCCGGGCAATAGCCAAAGGGGCATGGGGGTTTGCGGGAACAACGATACTGAAGCGCGCTTCAGCTGTTGACATAGCAAGGAAGGCGTACAAAGTTGCCTGTGCAAGCGCAAGGGCAAAGAAGATTGATGTGAAGTTGAGCTCGACACCGGCGAGGAAGGCGAAGTATTCGACACCGTTCCGTAAGGACCCATTCAAGGTTTCGCTTAAGGAGAAAGTTGATGCATTGAAAACAGCGGAACGGATCGCCGCAGGAGAGTCGAAAGAACTCATCAAAACCTCGTCAAGTTTCTTCCGTGCCCACCGAGAGAGGAAGCTCTTCCTGAGTAGTGAAGGAGCGAACATAGGCCAGACAATTGTGTGGTGTGGAGGAGGCGTCTCAGCAACAGCGATCAGGAGCGGCGATGTGCAGATCCGATCGTATCCCGCTTCGTTCAGAGGCAACTTCAACACTGCAGGATATGAGTTCTTCGAATCGCTGGATCTAGCTGGCCACGCGTCCGAGACTGCAAAAGAAGCTGTACAACTACTATCCGCTGAAAAATGCCCAGCAACTACGACAGCGCTGATCACCGCAGGAGACCAGTTGGCGCTACAAGTCCATGAGAGCTGTGGTCATCCAACCGAGCTTGACAGGGCCTTGGGAACGGAAGCCGACTACGCTGGGACAAGCTTTCTAACCACAGACAAGCTCGGCACTTTCAGGTACGGCTCACCAAAGGTGAATATTTCAGCTGACGCCACGGCTCCCGGAGGATTAGGAACCTTCGGATACGACGACGAAGGCGTTCCAGCCAAGAGCGTGCCCCTAATCAAGAAAGGTGTCTTCGTCAACTATCAAAGCTCTCGCGAGACTGCGGCCCATCTCAATTTGCCTGAAGGAAGTAGCGGCGGGATGCGCGCCGACTCTCCACTTGCGATGCCCATCGTCCGTATGACCAACATCAACCTTCTCCCGGGAGACTGGAAGGCCGAGGAACTCATTAGGGACACGCAGGACGGGATCCTGATGCTAACCAACAAGTCTTGGAGCATTGATGACAGGAGGCTGAACTTTCAGTTTGGGACTGAGGCAGCATGGTTGATCAAGAATGGAAGCAAGGAACGGATGATTAAACAGGCTACATACACGGGGATAACTCACCAGTTCTGGGGAAGCTGCGACGCCGTATCAAACGACGACTGGCATATGCATGGCACCCCTACATGTGGCAAAGGTGTTCCCGGACAAGTGATGTATGTCGGACACGGAGTTTCCACTGCTAGGTTTCGCGATGTTCGTGTCGGTATAGCGTAGGAGGCGATTGAGTTGCCACTTGAAACCCTATCTGAACTTGCGAGGAAAGCCACAAGACTTGCAGTCAAGAAGGGAGCAGATCAGGCTGAAGCCACGGCATTCACATTCGTCGAGGATCTTACAAGATTCGCTAACTCTCAGATTCACCAGAATGTGGCTACACACAAGGACGGGCTAAGAGTTCGAGTTGTTCTCAAGAAAAAGATCGGAGACGTGCTCGTAGGCGCGTTTGATCCGTCATCTGTTGAAGGCGCGGTTAGCGATGCAGTCAAGATTGCGAAGGTCTCGCCGCCAAACGAACTCTTCAAGACCTTGCCGGAACCAAAGAAGTACACCGCTTTGAAGGGAACCTACGACAGGAAGACGGCTGTCTGTGATCCAAACTTCAGAGCTGACAACGCGAAGAGGGCGATTCAAGTCGCTCACGGCAAGGCAAACGTCGTCAAAGCGGTTGCTGGCTCGTACATGACGGGGTCAGCCAGCTTCGCAGTGGCAAACAGCTTGGGAATAGATGCGAAAGCGCAGATCTCTCTTGCGCAGATGGCTGTGACCGTGATATCAGAGAAACAAGGATCCGAAGGGCACGGGTACTACTCAGCTAATGCCAGGAACGTAAAGGAGATCGATGTTGACAAGATTGCTGAGAAGGCTACTGACAAATCTGTAAGAAGCGTTCAGTCGACACGCCTAGAGCCTGGAGAATACGAAGCGATATTGGCCCCCGACGCAGTCGCTTTGTCACTGTACTACTTGAGTAACGCGTTCGTGGCCACTTGGTTCCAGGACGGGACTTCATTCGTCAAATACAATCTAGGCAAGCAGGTTTTCCACGAGAAATTCAACTTGAAGGACGACGCCAGGGACATGGCTACCCTGTACGTGTCCTCGGTAGACGGCGAAGGAGTACCGAAGCGATCTCTAACTCTAGTCAAGAGCGGCGTTGTCAACGAGAAGAGTATATGCTACGACTCTTACACCGCTGGAAAGGAGGGAAAGGACAGTACGGGGCACGCCGTGGTTCCGTTCTTCGAGACTTTCGCAGCTGGCCCAGACCTGATAAACATGGTAATGGCACCGGGTGACGCCTCAGAGGAAGAGATGGTCAAGGAAACCAAGCGTGGCGTGTATGTTTCGAGATTCCACTATGTCAGAACCGTGAACCAGCCCAGAATGATCTTGACCGGACTGACGCGAGACGGAACATTTCTGATAGAGAACGGTGAGATCACCAAGCCAGTACGAAACTTGAGGTTCACGGACAGCTTCCTAGATGTCTACAAAGGAATGCAGATGATCGGAAAGGATCAGGAGAGACAAACGCTTGCGACCATTCCCGCACTGAAGGTGAGCAAACTAAGGTTCACAGGTGTGAGCGAACAGTAAGACTTCTCAAAAGTAACCCTCCCTTTTTTGACGATTCAATTCTTCGTAGAATCGATTCAAGATTGTATTCAACATGAACATTCGTTTCCAGGCAGCCCCAAACAAATGGCTGATTCTGATAGTGACAACTCTCGGGTCGTTCATGACCCCTTTCGACACTAGCGCAGTAAATGTGGCAATTCCCTCCATCGGGTCGGACTTGGGAGGCGAACTGATCTTACTCTCATGGGTCCCGGTTGCGTATCTTCTCTCGTTGACCGCGTTTCTCCTAGTCTTCGGCCGACTTGGGGACATGAAAGGGAGAAAACCTCTGTTTGTTGTAGGGACCTTGGTTTTCACATTTTTCTCAGTTCTATCAGCGCTCTCAAATTCGCTTCACCAATTGATCGCAGCGCGGCTAGGTCAAGGCGTAGGGGCGTCGATGATGTCTGGAAATTCCTTCGCTTTGGCCACATCGGCTTTTCCATCCTCTGAGAGAGGGAAAACTGTAGGAATAGTTACGGCCGCTACCTACGCCGGGCTATCAATCGGCCCAGCTCTCGGAGGCTTCCTAACCTCCCAATTCGGCTGGAGGTCGATCTTCTATGTCAATATTCCGCTCGGTTTGGTTACAGCCTCTGTGTGCCATTTCAGAACCCATGAAAGATTTCATGTTAGGCAAGAAGCAACGCTCGACATACTAGGAGCTCTGAGCTTGATCGCATTACTCTCATCCGTTCTAATATCCGTCACATTCAGTGGGGCCGCCACGATCCCACCACAATACATGCTCTCTTTGGCGTCCCTTGCTGTGTTTTCATTCCTACTATTCATATTCGTGGAGAAGAAGCTTGCACCTCAGCCGCTAATTGATGTTAGACTGTTTACCGGGAACCGGATGTTTGCATTTTCGAACTTGACAGCCCTTCTGCACTATATTGCGTCGTATGGAATCGGATTCTTGTTGTCCCTATTTCTTCAACTAGTTTTGAGACTTGATGCCCATGGGGCAGGACTGATAATGCTCTCACAACCACTCTTGATGGCCATAGTCTCGCCATTCAGTGGCCATCTCTCAGACAGAATGGAGCCAAGATTCCTCTCCTCACTGGGACTTGGAATAATGTCCGCTACCATTCTAGTTCTCTCTGGTGTAACCGCCGACACGACAACGTATGCGATAGTTCTCATACTCGCGGTCTTAGGCTTCGGGTACGGCCTGTTCAGTTCACCAAATTCAAGTGCCGTGATGGGCTCGATACCAAGAGAGTCGCTGGGCGTAGGCTCGGGGACACTGGCAACCATGAGATTCTTGGGGCAATCTCTGAGCCTAGCGGTCGTCACGTTCATGCTGACGAGAAGCGTTTCAGCTGACATATTGATTGTTGGAAAGGAACAGCTGAACGTTCCTCTTGACGAGTTTCTTTCAGGTTTCAGAGTCGCGCTTCAACTGTGCACAGCCATAGGAGCAGCGGCAGTGGCGGTGTCTATGGCCCGGGGAAGGCAGCACACAAGCACTTACAGCAGAGTTCTGAGTTCAGAGAGGCACGTCACTTCATGGTCTGCCTGAATGGAAGTGTTCCAGCGTCTACGTACAACTAGAATTGTCTGCATTCCTGCCTTTCTTGCTCCTTCAATGTCAGTGAAAGGTTTGTCTCCGATCATGACACACTTGCGTGGCGAAACCTCAAGCCTATCGGCGACTAGGAGGAACGGTAGAGGACTTGTTTTCTTTTCCGCAGTTTCGTCACCGCTTACGACATATGTATCGAAGAAATCCTTCAGGGGAAGTCGAGAGATCCTTCGAGCTTTTCGTCCAACAGTTCCATCATCATCAGTAACCAATCCTAACTTGTATCCTTCGTTTTTGAGATATTCGAGCGTGGTGGCGGCATCAGGGTACGGAACACTATCCTCCTCGTAGGCGTTCCAGTACTCGGTGGTCATCTTCCTGATGAGGGATGTTGGAAGTCTTCTGATTGGGGCTAATTGATCAACAAGCATCTGCCACCAGACATTTCGATTGTATAGAAGCCTTTGATTCATCTCATCATCCAGTTGCCTAATGGTGTCCTCGATCTTGCTGAGCTCAACGGTCAATTTGCTCTCTGTGAAGAATTTCTCAAACAAGTCAGCTACTTTCTTGTGAGCAGCTGTCAGCCCACGCTGCGCGTCGATTAGAGTTTCGTCCAAGTCGAAGATTGCTGCTTCTATGTCGCCGATCTTGCTGACCAACACGGGTCGCGCTCAAGTCATCTTGCAGCGTACTGAAGTAGCTGCATCTGGCCGTTTTCGATCTTGAGGTAAGTGTTCTGCACTGCAGCGTCAGAGACCCAACAGCCCGCGTTGGCAACAGAGGCGTCGACGAATGGGCGATGCGTATGCCCAAATACCAGCCTCTCAGCCTTCCCTAGGCCTAGGAACAGGTCCTTGACTCGTGACCTAGCGAACCTGTCTACTCTATGCATATCCTTCCGTTTCTCTGGTGCCTCTGCGATAGATTGAATCATGCTTTTTCTCTTGTCTCCCGCTTTGAAGGACAAGTGGATGCTGTCCCAGAGGAAGGATAGGAGGTCACCTATGAAGTCACCAGTTCTTTGGCATAGAGACACACACAATTCTTCGTACTCCTCGATTGTGAGAGGCTCCAGATTCGAGAGGACTTCGAGTTGATAGCCGTGCATGAAGGTGAACGTGCTACCTCCATCCTTGAGCGTAAGAGTCTTCTGGATGTTGAATGCACCAGTTCCAGTCGGATTAAGCCTTGCAAAGGTGAAGTCGTGATTTCCGGGAATATAGTCTATGTTAGCCGCAAGGTTTTCGAGCTTCTCCACAAGACCCTCGTTCTCAAGCACGACTGCTACGTTGTTTCTTCTCCAGAAGTCAAAGATGTCTCCGAGTAGTACGAAGTGGTCTGACTGTCCAAGGGATTTTCCGATTTCATCGAGGAACCTCCCAAAAGGTTCTCTGTTTGCGCGGTCATATCCAAGATGGACATCAGAGGCCACTACAATCAAGCTTTTCTCCCACATATTGTGGATAGATCGGATATAGAAAGTAAACCAATATCATAGTCGATCACAGTGCCAGAATGGCTACATCCTTAGACCTATGTGAAGCCCCAGGTGCCTGCTACGTCACTAGGTAACCGCTGTCTCGTCGAGTAAGCTTGCGGCCTCAGTCACTGTTAGCGGCCTCTTGTGAACGATCGTGTATCTTTCTGGCCTTATGCTAGCTCCCTCAACCAGAGCCCGAGCAGCCAACTCTCGGTCGATGCCGAGCCTTCTCAGGCTAGGATTGGCACCGAAGCCCTGTAGCACCTGTTTGATGTTTCGCCATTGATACTTCGTCTCTCTCCACCAGTTGGGGTTGTGCTCCTCATGGTACCTTGCCAACGGTATCGCCCCAAGTCCACATTGCTCGCCATGCATCGCTGGCTTCTCCGCGTTTAGATCAATGAAGTGCGAGAACAAGTGCTCTGCCCCAGAGGCAGGCCTAGATGAGCCGGCAATTATCATAGAGGCACCGGAATTCAGTAGCGCCTCTACAAGGCTCTTGACCGCCTCCTTCCTTGGGATTGTCTTGGGAAGCTCGATCAAGTCTGTCATGGCGTGAAAAGCGAGCCTCGCAGCCCGTTCGCAGTAGTATTCATTCTTCTCGTCCCTGCCGAGTTCCCAGTCTTTCAGCGAAGTAACCTTGGCCACGACATCTGCATATCCGGCCGAGATCATCCTGCTCGGAGCGTTCGCGAGAATCTCCAAGTCCGCTACAACGGCTACAGGCGGATTGGCCTGTAAGGAACTCTTTCTACGGTTCTGAATGATTGATGCAATTGGCGAGGCTATGCCGTCATGAGACAGGCCCGTCGGCACAGAAATGAAAGGGAGGTCATTCTGGTACGAAGCAATCTTTGCTACATCTACTGGGGATCCCCCTCCCACTGCGATGCAGAAGTCGCGTTCCCTTAATTGGTCACTAACTCTTCTCGCATCTTCAGTGTCGGCCCTTTCTATTATGGCTTCGTTGACGGAATAGTTCGCGCCTTCAAGAATCTCCCTCGCCTTCTGGCCGGCGATACTCCTTGTGATAGAGTCTTCGACAATGAGGCATCTTCGCCCTATGTCAAGAGTGTCCGCAATTTCACCTAAATCTAGCAGACATTTCTCGCCGATAGCGATCACTCTGAGCGGTATCTGGTGTTCTCTTCCACACTCGCAACTCCATGAGTCAGGAAACTTGAACTTCAGAGCCATTTCTCGTCGACTCTACCAAGCGCCCGTGTCGAATCTTACCCCTGGCAAGCTCGCCTCTGCTTCCTTCCGAGGCCGCGCTTTACCGAAGGATCTAATGACCTTGGCAAGAAAAGCTGTAATCGTCACCACATGCACCCTTTGAACTGTCACACATGATTGGGCTATGCCGATAAAGCTTTCAAGCTTTCACGCAACAATGGCTGAACTCGATTTGACCTAGGTAGGTTCACTCGACTCCGAGCCTTATCATATTCAGAGGGCGGCCCTTAGAAGTCAGTTCATCTCCAAGCCAATATATACTCAGAATTCTGGCCATAGCATGGAAGTGGGGAATGATCTAGGTTTGGGCAGACGATTCGACTTCACGAGATATCTGAACATTCGAAGCGCGCGTTGCCCGTCGTTCTCACCTGATGGCGCGCATATTGCATTTCTGACGAACATAACAGGTGTGCCTCAGGTCTGGCGTGTAGCCATGGTTGGAGGATGGCCAGAGCAAATTACGTTCTATAGTGAAGAGGTTTCATTCTGTCATTATGCACCAGTGGGTGATCGGCTGATCTTCGGCATGGATCAGGGTGGAAACGAGAGGACTCAGTTCTACCTGGTAGAAGACGGGGGAGAACATATTGAACAGCTTACTGACAAATCTCGCGTAATCCATGCGTTTGGAGACTGGGCTGCAGACGGCCGATGGATAACGTTCTCCTCAAACGAGCGTCATGAGGCCTTCTTCGACGCATATGTAATGGATGTGGAATCAAAGGAAAGCCGCCGAATTCTTCAACATGACGGAACTAACTACGCCGCCTGCTTCACACCTGACAAGAGAAGAGTATTGGTTCGCCGAGCGAATTCCAACCTTGACAGAGACCTGTACCTCGTGAGCCTGGAAGACGGTTTTGTTTCCCACCTGACACCCCATGAGGGCGAGGCCGAATACTCGTCCGAACGCTTCTCTCCTGACGGCAAAGGGCTTTACCTTGTATGCAATGAGAACCGAGAGTTCACTGCCCTCGTCAGCATGGACCTTGCGACGCGAAAGATGAGCGTTCTAGCGGAAGAGAAATGGGACATCAGCCCTGCCTCTCTCTCGAATGACGGAAAGAGAATCGCATTCACAATCAACATTGATGGATACAGCGAACTAAGGATATTGGATCTGGCAGAGGGTGGCTCAAAGCGAGTTCAAGGCATCCCGCCAGGAACAGTTGACGAACCGACTTGGTCACGTGACGGACGCTTTCTGGCCTTCACTTTCACCGGAGCAGCCTACAACCCGGATGTCTGGTTGTACTCGATTGATGAGGATCGTGTTCGACAGTTGACCTTCAGCGGCCGAGCAGGCATCCCCAGAAGCAGCTTTGTAGAACCCAATCTCATCCACTACAAAACCTTTGATGGCAGGCAGATTCCAAGTTTTCTGTACCTTCCTCAAGACATGCCGCGCGATTCCAAGGTTCCAATAGTGATCCATGTTCATGGCGGGCCGGAATCTCAAGTTCGGGCTTCCTTCAATCAAGTGATACAATACCTACTAAACAGCGGTTACGCGGTCTTGGCGCCCAATGTCCGGGGAAGCAGCGGCTACGGAAAGACATATGTCCACCTCGACGATGTGCGAAAACGGCTGGACTCAGTTCAGGACCTGAAATACGCGGTGGAATGGTTAGCGCAGTCCGCTCCGGTGGACCCAAAAAAGATCGCGATCATGGGAGGAAGCTACGGAGGATTCATGGTTCTCTCTGCGGTGACGCAGTATCCTGAACTCTGGGCAGCAGGAGTCGACCTTTACGGCATCGCAAACTTTCACACCTTTCTTAGGAACACTGGTCCATGGAGGAGGAAACTGAGAGCCGCTGAATACGGAGATCCTGAGAAGGACGCGGACTTCCTTCGCGAAATCTCACCGATACACTATGTGAACAGGATTGTGGCACCATTGATGTTTGTCCAAGGCAGAAATGACCCTAGGGTTCCTCAATCTGAAACTGATCAGATGGTTGAGGCCCTTAGAGCAAGGGGAATTCCTGTAACATACGTTCTATTCGACGATGAAGGGCATGGCATCGTGAAGCTCAGGAATCGCATCGTAGCCTACGAGGCGATAGTGAAATTCCTTGACAAGCATCTTGGAGCCTCTAGTGGAAAATGAGGGCCGTTTCGATAACTCACAAAGCGCAGAAGACAATAGCACGAGTTGTCGGATCAGCTCAAGATGGTGGGGTACCTCAGGTCGGTTGCCATTGTACAAGGTGCAACTATGCTAGAGCAAATCCGGAGCATGCCCGCTACCCCGCGTCTCTTGCGATTGTCAGCCCAAGCGGAAAGCTTTTGGTCGTCGATGTGACTCCGAGCCTTCCCCAGCAATTGGATCTGCTTAGAGATCTTTTTCCGCGCAGGCAGAAGCTTCTTCCCGACGCTGTTCTCTTGACTCACGCGCATGTCGGACACTACGCCGGTCTGATCCTCTTCGGCAGAGAGATTGCGTCAACCAGGGGATTGCCTGTCTGCTGCACTCCGCGAATGAGGCACTTCCTAGAGTCGAACAAGCCGTACAGATACCTTGTCGAGAGGGGCGAGGTCCAGATCAAGGATCTAAAGTGCGGCGAGACTCTGATATACGACAGAGCGCTTCGCATAATCTCGGTAGAGGTTCCTCACAGAAATGAAGATGCCGAGACATTGGCTTTCATAGTGAAGTCTAAGAGGAGCTTGTTCTATGCACCCGACTTCGATAGATACACCGAGACGATTGATCGCTGCGTAAGGGACAGCGACATTTCTATACTGGATGGCTGCTTCTGGTCCCGTGAAGAGCTACTCAATCGAGTCTACGACGATATTCTTCATCCAACAATTATGGAGTCGCGGGAGAGACTGAGGGGCTATGAAAACCGAGTCATCTTCACCCATCTGAATCACACGAATCCAGTTCTGGATAGAGACAGCCTTCTCAGGGCGGAACTAGAGAAGCAGGGCTTTCGAATTGCGAAAGAAGGATTGGATATCTTTCTGTGACTCTTACGTTTTTGCGAGTCCTAACGGCCATTTCGAACCGGCGAAGTTGCGTAAGAGTTCTCGACGCCTAGTAGGCTGTGTAGTTGCAGAGTAAGAGCGCCACACGCCTAGACAGATCTGGTCTTAGTTAAGATAACGCTTAAATTCTCATGACCCCCGATATGCAATATCCGGGAGAGTTAGTGATTCCATTCGCAAAGGGCGTAACACACTCTTTCATCATATTAGCCATCTCAAGCGTCCTGATGATTGTCCTTCTCTACATGGCTAGGAAGGGCAGAGTTCCGAAGATTAGAAAGCTGCCTGCGATCGACGCAATAGATGAAGCGATCGGTCGGGCAACTGAAATGGGTCGACCCGTCCATTATACTCCAGGCATAGGTGACTTCTACGGGTACGACGCACCCATGACGATTGCAGGCATAAGCGTCCTAGGATACGCGGCAAAGAGAGTAGCCGAATATAACACGCCGCTGATAGTGACCTTCGCTGCTCCTGAAGTTGAACCTGTCATGACTGACGTTGTGAAACAAGCCTACCTTGCTGCCGGCAAACCGGAGAGGTTCGATCCTGACAGTATCCGTTTCATTTCGACGAGGCAGTTTGCCTACACTGCAGGAGTGGTTGGGATCCTGCACCGTGAGCAGGTTGCTGCCAACCTGATGATTGGGTATTTCGCCGGTGAGTCGATGATTATTGCAGAGGCAGGTTACTTGGCGGGAGCCATTCAGGTTGGGGCCACCGCGAACACATACCAGATTCCCTTCTTTGTCGTTGCATGCGACTATGTCTTGATATCAGAGGAGCTTTACGCTGCTGGAGCCTACCTGTCAAAGGACCCAATCCAACTCGCCGCTATTGCGGGTCAAGACTGGGTAAGACTCGTTGCCGCTGCATTCATGATTGCAGGCTGCCTCCTCGCGACTTTCGGCATACCGTGGATTGCTGACTTCTTCAAGATGTGAGAGGTGGCGCGGATGAAACTGAAGGTTCCTCTGGCGATCACGATCATTCTAGTGTTGCTTGAGGTGGCTGACTATTACTTCGCGGTTCCCGTCATTAATACAGTTGCAGCAAACTTCACCGTGGCTACACTTGTGATGAGTGCAATTGCTGTTGGCATTGGCATTATTTCTCTAGGTAGAATACACGTCAGCAGAATTGTCAAAAGGAAGCCTCACAGTTTGGAGAGCGCAATAATGCTGATCACACTAGCCGCATTCATAGTGGTCGGAGCAGTATTGGGCTCCGGAGATCCAAACTACGTCTACATGTTTCAAAACATAATCGTCCCATTGGATTCAGCTATGTTCTCGCTCGCAGGCTTCTTCATGGCATCAGCGGCCTATCGGGCCTTCAGAGCGAGATCAAGGGAAGCGTCCATCCTCTTAGTGGCCGCAGTACTCGTGATGTTGGGGCAGGCCCCTATCGGCGAAGTGTTCTGGTCCGGTATCCCGCGGATTTCTCAATGGATTCTGGATGTACCAAACACGGGGGGCGTGCGCGCATTGATTATGGGTATAGCGATCGGCATGGTTTCCCTAACAATTCGAATGTTGATGGGGCATGAGAAGGGCTACTTGGGAGCCGGGGGATAGGAGGAGAAGCAGTTGGCAGAGAAGAAGGAATGGATGCATAAGCTGGCAACAATAGATCCCCGAGTAATATTCCTCCTTCTATTCATCTGCGTAGCGGTTCCCTTGGTCATGCCGGTTGGTCTACCGGTGAGCATCAGTCCAGCAACCGCAAGCACGTACAAGTTCATTGAAGGCCTGCCATCAGGAAGCGTCGTAGTTTCTGCGTTTGACATGAGTGCCGCGGTGGCTCCGGAATGCTACCCACAAGTAGCAGCATTCACTACGCATCTGAAGAACAAGAACCTCAAGATAGTCGAGGTGGCCTTTGACTCTGCTGGGCCAATGTTTGCAGACCAGGCGTTGAAAGATGTGTTCGGCGCATCAAAGGATCACTCACTCTATGGCAAGAGCTTCGTTAACCTAGGATACATTGCAGGAGGAGAGGCAGCTATGAGAGCGTTCGCTTCGAATCCGAATGTAATTCAGAAAGATTTCTACGGAAACGATGTCAAAGACTTGGAGATAATGCGTCCGCTTTCGACTGCCAAGGACTTCAAGCTTCTAATAGTGATTAGTGGAAGTCAAGTGGACAACTTTGTCCGCCAGTTCGGGGATCCGCACGGTGTTCCCATCGTAGGCGCGGTTACAGCCGTCCTAGTGACGAGAGTCATGCCATTCTATCCAGCCAAAGTGGTAGGATATTTGAACGGACTTAGAGGAGCTGCGGAGTATGAGCAGCTTGTCAAGAGGCCTGGAATTGCATTAGCTGGAATGGACGCTCAATCAGCTGCCCATTTGTTAGTCATCATCTTCATCATAGTTGGCAATGTCGGCTACATCGTTAGGAAGACTAGGAGGCCGAGTTGAGATGAACGGATTGGATGTCAAGCTGCTGGGCGTCATACTCTCAGGAGGATTGACGTTGATGGCGTACAGCTTCCTTTACAGGGAGAATCGCGTATCTAGAATCGCTGAGCACATATACCTTGGAGCGGCAACCGGATACGGCGTAGTCCTGTCTGCGAAATATGTCTATGACAACGCTGTGGTTCCCTTATCGAAGGGCAGCACTGTCTGGGCGATTCCGCTATTGTTTAGCTTACTCCTCTACTTCTACTTCTCCAAGAAGCATTTCTGGCTCTACCGTCTCCCAACGGCAGCAATTATCGGCGTGGGAACAGGAATAGTCGTTGCAGCAGACTTCAGGACCCGTCTCACAGAGCAGATCAAAGCCACATTCCTGCCTCTATTTGTAGCCAACAATCCTTACGAAACCATTAACAACCTAATCATAATCTTCGGGGTCATCGGAGCCCTGATGTTCTTCTATTTCTCGAAAGAGTTCAAAGGTCCCACTAAAGCTCTAGCGAACTTTGGAAAATACATCATAATGATTACATTCGGAGCGTCCTTCGGACAAACCTTCATGGCTAGAATATCACTCATCATTGGCAGAGTGCAGTCATTGTACGTATGGCCTGCGTGGATCTTGCTCCCAGTAGCAGCAGTTCTCATCGCCGTCGCGATAGTGTGGGACAAACGCAAGCAGAAGAAACCGGAGGCTCCAGCTAAGAAGAAGTAACTAGTTAATGAGGCCTACTCCGAGGAGAAGATCTTTCCTAGAATCAAATATCTCAAGAGAAGGCGTTCTAGGAAAGCTGTTGAAAAGCCTGTCCGACACGTCTGCACGAAAAATGAACTACCGATTTTCGAGGCATATACGAGGCTGAAGACGCGCAGGCTATTTTCCCCGCACACATACGCGAAACTTAGACTTGACTCCAGTATTAGATCTTCCGTGTGCCTTGATCACTATCCACGACATGGAAATCGTCGCAAGAACCATTAGTCCAAGTGATGTGAACTCAGGGACTTCGATCACATATTTCATTGCAAAACCCTCTACACTATTGGCAACCTTTCCACGTAGCTCACTGCTGTCTCTTATAGCGCGCGCAATTTCCATATGTATGAAGCCTGCGCCCACACCTCTCGCGTAGGTTCCCTGTATGTTCTCAGTGGCTCCGAGGTCCGTGTACTTCGTTCCGTCGAAGATTCCCACTGTGAACCCGTTTTGCGTCAGCTGGGCTGACATGTCGGTAACGGCCTTGGATCCTGCTGGTTCTCCTGAGCTGAGAATGATTTGGGGGTAGAGTTGACGACCAGCAGACGTTTCAGCGAATCCATGGATTTGAATCACTGTGGACGTGTTGGTGCAGAGGGCGTTGTGAATGACGTGAAATACACATTTCTCTTTGTGCGCAACGTCGGCAACCGAATCCGGATTTGCGTAGCGATGAGCTCCAGCGACAAGGAAGAATCCCGCAGAGGACTGTATGAAGGATCTTATTCCTATCTTCTCTGTCTCCAAGTCGAAACCAATATGAGGCACTTCAATGAGGAGGTTACGGTAGACCCCGTTGCTTCTGGTATGAAGAATGTATAATCCCCATCCACGGTTATAGCCCGGAGACTCTCTCGCCAAATAGAAGACTCTTTCTGCCACTATGTCACTGAATCTGATCAGAACGTATTTGAGCTCTGCAAGGTTTGAAGCCGCACCTGACAGTCTATCACCTGATCCACCATTCATCCACTCAAGGAGAAGAGAGAACGCGGACCCGAAAGATTTCAATTCCAGTTCAGTAGGCATCACGTATTTTCCTGAATCTCTGGGAATTATATCCATACGGAACTTGTCTATCAGATCAACAAGCGATCCTTGTTCCTCGGGAAGAGTCGTTTCGGCAAGAAGACTACTACAGGAGAATACAAAAAGAATCAGACAAATCATAACTAGACAAGATTTCAGTTTCATGTCATTTCCTCTGACATGCTCTTCTGGGCAAGAACAGATAAAACTAGCTGAGAAATGAGTGAATAGCGACTGTGAGCGATAGTAGCATGCTTGTACCAATCAAAAGTGAGAGTCGGCTGCCTATACAAATGATCATCGGAGGAGGACTGACGCGCACCATGTCGTTCACGTAGCGGGAATGATGTCTCGTGGAGTACCTTAATGATTGGATTCTAGGGAACGCTACTCAGATTTTCTTGGGAAAACCGTAGCGTTTATATGAAATCGTTGTTGCGTTTGTTGGCGTTCCGAGGTCTAGCTTTGCCTTATGATGTTATCGTTGTAGGGTGTGGTCCGGCGGGAATATTCCTAGCTCTTGAGCTGGCGCAGGCGTCTAAGCTATCCGTGCTGATGCTTGACAAGGGCCCTGATATGACCAAGCGGAGGTGCCCAGCCAGCAGGGGACTCGGATGCGTCAACTGCAATCCGTGCACTCTCCTTAGCGGCTGGGGAGGCGCTGGGGCCTTCAGCGACGGCAAGCTTACGCTATCACCTGAAGTTGGCGGATGGCTCAGCGAATACGTAGGAAGCGAACGGCTCGCCAAGGAGATCCACTACGTGGATAAGACATACCTGAAGTTTGGCGCCCCAGAAAGGCTGTACGGGACGGATGCAGACAGAATCGAGGGGATTGAGCGCAAGGCAGCATTGGCCGGACTGAAGCTCGTTCCCGAAAAGCTGCGGCATCTCGGAACAGAGAAGTGTGCTCAAGTTCTTCGAGAGATGAGAAAATCTCTACAGGAAGCCGTTGAAGTTAGAACGGACACAGAGGTCAAGAAGCTACACGTGGATCAGGGACGAGCGGTAGGAATCGAGACGGTTGACGGAGAGAAGATTTCTTCGGACTACGTGGTTGTGGCGCCGGGCAGAGTTGGCGCAGAATGGCTTAACTCCGAGGCTCAGACACTCGGCTTGAAGACGCTGAACAATCCGGTTGATGTGGGAGTTCGGGTTGAGGTTCCTGCCACGGTCACTGAGGAGTTAACGGATGCCCTTTACGAGCCCAAGTTCATCTACTTCTCGAAATCGTTTGATGACAAGGTTAGGACGTTTTGCTTCAATCCCTCTGGGGAAATCATAACAGAATCCTACAACAGTGTGATCACGGTTAACGGTCAAAGCTACTCTGAGATGAAGACTCCAAACACGAACTTCGCAATTTTGGTCAGCACTTCATTTACTGAACCATTCAAGGAGCCGATTGCCTACGGAAAGTATCTCGCGAGACTCGCGAATCTTCTCAGCGGTGGAATAATGATCCAAAGACTTGGCGACCTTGAGGCAGGAAGACGCTCAACCGAGGAGAGAATTACGAGGAATTTTGTGAAGCCAACATTAAGGTCAGCTACTCCGGGAGATCTCAGCTTCGTTCTACCATATCGATATCTCTCTGACATAAGAGAGATGCTTCACGCCTTGGATCTTGTTTCTCCAGGGATTTGCGCAAGACACACGCTCTTGTATGGAGTCGAGGTGAAGTTCTACTCTTCGCGTCTTGAGTTGAGTGAGAATCTCGAAACAAGAATCAAGAATCTTTTTGCGATTGGCGATGGTGCTGGAGTGACGAGAGGTCTGGTGCAAGCATCAGTCTCAGGCGTTATTGTTGCGCATGAGATCATGAAGCGAGAAGGAGTAAAGGTGACAACGATATGATCATGAACTTGTCCAAAGTCTTGTGATTCTGTTACAGGTTTGTGGGTTATGCATGGAAAAGGTTTTATGAGCAGTGAAATGAACACGAACGGTTCAAGGAGTAGATAGTCGTGGCAGAGATGTTCTGCGTAAAGTGCAAGAAGAAGGTCGTCGTCGACGACAAGAATGTCAAGAGAGAGATGACATCGAGAGGAAGACCGATGCTAAGAGCGACATGCCCTCACTGCGGAACGAAGATGACGAAGTTCACGAAGTAGTTTCCTGACACTTTTGGTTGCAGTCTCTCTTCTCACTCAACAGATCCCGAGACGCGAGTTCAGGCATTACTTATCGTCGACAAGGGAACCACTTTGCCCACCGGTCTCGTGAGATCAGAGACGTACCTTTCCTACTCCGTCAACGATGTCTAGCTGAGTTCCATACTGAAGAGACAGTTTTCGGATCCTTTCTAGGATTGCTTTGGCGGGTTTGCCTTCTGCCAAGGTTGGTCTTCCTCTCTGAGATCGGGGTTTCTCATAACCTAATGTAACAGGATATAGTTGCAGTTCCCTAAGTGCCCCGTCGTCAAGAGTGAACTTCGCAATTGCGCCTTCCCAGTAGATACGATCGTATGTGAACCATCGGAATCCTCCGGCGTCTTTCTTTCCTCCTCTTCCCCTTGCGTCATACAAATCAGCCGGAGTCGCACTCCACACAAGTCCATATCTTTCAAAGACATCTGAAGGCTGGAAGCGAACAGTTTCATTCATGAAGATGAAGTTCCCGAGGCTGTACAGGATTGGCTTTCGCTTGTAGATCTCAACCCCCCTGAGCAGATGAGGCCCGTGGCCAATTATCGCGTCTGCACCTGCGTCTAGACATTTCTTGCAGAAAATGCGTATGAACCTTGCAGGGTTCTCTCTGTTTGCTCCGTCTGGCTCGTGCGCATGTAGGCTCACGAGGACATAGTCCGACTGTCTTCTAGCATCCTTGATGGACGCTACGATCCCTTTGACATCAGCTTCGTTGGGGAAGGTGAGGATTTCCGGTCTTCTTCCTCCAGCGAACTTCAGATTCATCAACGAGATTACTCCGCCTTTTTCCTTGCGGATCGGTGCTCCTGTCTCCTTGAATATCTGCTTCAGCTGACGCATCATCTTGTGCGGGAGAGTCAGCCTCGCCTCATACCGTAATGGATTCAGCCCGGGTCTTCCGATCATGTCCCGTCGCGTTTCTCCGGCTCTGCCAAACGAAGGGAAAGTGGAAGATGTGGAAATCAGGGCCACACGTCCGTTCTTTGTTTCCAAATATGCTGGGCTTCTGGCCTCTGCTAGATTTCTTCCAACACCTGCGTGAACAAGTCCTAACTGGTTGAGAGCCCGTGTTGTCGAGAGAATTCCTCCTTCTCCGAAGTCTACCGAGTGATTGTTTGCTGTTGAATAGAGGTTGAAACCCATCCACTTCAGTTCCTCAGCCATGAAAGGCTGGGCCATGACGTATGTTCCGCCGCTCTCGGCGGCAGGGGCCGACTCAAAGTTGCCCAATAGCATTTCGAGGTTCGTAAACGAGACATCGGCTGATCTTAAGATACGCAGCATGGAGAGGTAAGATTCCTCATCGTAAGCTGACAGTCGCATTGTGGCGAGAGAATCTCCTGTCGCTACTATCGAGATCATACGTGTCACTACTAGCCTGTGCCGCTATTTGTCGGCGAATCCATAGAAATAGCTATCGGATTCCTACAGCCTGAGTCATGACTTGCGATAACGCGCGGGGGCAGAAGTTGCCTTAGTCCACATGTGACTGGCAGTGAATCCTAGAGCAAGCAAAGCTCTAGTTTCTATGTTCTCGCGTGATTGTACAGCCTGTGACGGATGGATGGTAGGTCTCTATGATTCGTTCACATTCGTTATATGTCCAGTACTACAGGGGTGGAGCAGATGGAACGGAGGTGAAATGTTGAACAAGACTCTTGTCGCTGCTTTCCTTCTGATCCTTAGTCTTCCATTCCTAGGAGCCCTTTCGGTTTCTGCTGAACCAGAGTGGCTCCAACTCAAGATCGGAGATACTTTCACAGTGACTTCGACCAAAGGGTTCGCTGTGACGGCGCAAGATGGCAAAATCACCAGGAAGACTGCTTCTCTGACATTCGCGGCCCAGATCACCGAAGTCGGAGAGAAGTGGGTGAAGTTCCACGTCACGAGCGGCAAAGTAACTGTCGACGGCCAGACTGTCACGATGACCTCCGTCGACGGACAAGCAAGGTTGGCTCCTAGACTGAAAGGCGCTGCAATTACTCTTCACGGATCTTTGACAGGCGGGGAACTAAGGCTTAGTGGAAGAATCCACAGAGAGGACGGAAAGCTGATTGTCGGACTGGGAGGCTGGATGGCGCTCGGCGGTTCTCTGTATCCTTTGCGGCTAAGGGGAACAGTCGGCCGCTAGCCCCCGGTATTCTTGAACCTGCCTACCGCCTTTTTGATTCCACTCTGAAGAAGTCATTCTAGTTTCTACATTTCTTCCTATGAATGGCCAGAATTTCTTGCGTGTTAGTAATAGAGCTCGAGGACGCTTGCAAGGTTGATTTCTATAAGCTAGCTCCAAGATGTAAGAAACTTGCGTGAACCGAGTTCCCCAAGGATGAATGGCTTATGCGCTAGCCCTAACCAAGCCCTTTCCTTGGCTTTGGAGCGCTGACATTCGCTCCCATTCTGCTTCTGATATGGCTTAAGACAGTGCCCTACTCAATGCGGAGTTGGGATGAAGACAGGGAGCTGCGCCATGGGTCTTGATCTTCCCACTATTGCTTCAACTGCAGCTACAACTGAGCAACTGGCCGGACTGTACGCAGCGATGTGAGCCTGGGCCTCAGGGATTTGCACATGATCATATGGTTCTCGCATCGAGACCAAAACGAGAGGCGTGTGGGTAGCGATCTCTCGTAGAACCCTCGCTTGCCTATCGTTGTGTACGGCATCATAGGTTGCGGCTATAGCCAGCTCAGCCCAAGATGTTGCCTTCCGCAGTGTTGCAGCTTGCTTCTTGGAAGGATTCGGATCGCAGCTGATGCTACGTATGATGGCATACCTTGGAATCTGCCTTCTAAGAACTTCTGAGAAATCCTCCGTATCGCGCTTGATGGAGGAGGGAACAAAGGACACCGAAAGGATTCTCTTCCCTCTTTCCAGCCTAAGGGGAAGAATGCCTATATTGTGCGTCAGAGTGATGGATTCCTCTGCCATCTTGGCGACCGCTAGAAGATGCTTTCTCCTCCCAACGACCCTGATACCGCGGTAAGCTGCGTGTCTTACTTGTTGGGCGAAGGCCTTGGCGTTCAGTATTCTAGTTACCGATCTGTTGATATGCTCTTGATCGATCTCTCGGTCTCGTGCTGCGTCATGGATTGCTCTGATGGATTCAAGTTGCCTCTTCAAAGTGTGAGAGATTAGTACAAGATCCGCGCCGGCTTTCACTGCTTTGACAGCTGCCTCTCCAGCTTCAAAGTTGTCTGTGATCGCCTTCATTTCCATGCAGTCAGTAGTTACGAGACCTTGGTGTCTAAGGCTCTGCCTCAGTAGATTGGTGATGACTCGACGAGACGTGGTTGCCGGTATGTTTCGTGTCTTGTCTATGGCTGGAATCGAAAGGTGGCCAACCATAACCGCTTCGACGCCAGCTGAGATCGCGGCTCGGAACGGTCTGAGTTCGACCTGTCTAAGCCTCTCTAGTGAATGGGGAAGCACAGGCAGGACCTCATGTGAGTCTTGAGACGTATAGCCATGTCCTGGGAAATGCTTCGCAGTCGCTATGACCATGTTCTTCTGTAGTCCTCTGATCATGGCTACACCGAGCTTAGAGACAAGGTTGTAGTTTTCACCAAAAGATCGGACACCTATTACTGAGCTTACAGGATTATTGTTCACATCCAGGACAGGAGCTAGATTCATGCTAATTCCCATCGCTCTGAGTTCTACGCCCGTAATGTTTCCGGCAGCATGAGCCAAGCAGCTGGATCTGGTTGCTCCAAGCGCCATATTGCCTGGATGAACAGCCGTTCCTCGTCTTATTCGTGCAACCAAGCCTCCTTCCTGATCCGTGGCTACAAGCAATGGAAGATGATGCCCGGAGTTGAGAGCTATGTTCTGTAGCTTTCGAGTGAGCATTACTGCTTGACGAGGATCATTGAGGTTGCGGGAGAACAGAATCACTCCTCCAATGTGGTGCTTCTCTACAAGTTTTCTTATTGCTGACGAGGGCGTACTACCGTGAAATCCTGCCATAATCATTTGGCCGATCTTCTGTTCGAGAGACATATTTGCCAAGATAGATCGTGAGTTCGAAAACCGCATAGTCATACCAA
>Ga0209725_1000563_pt1 | contig 22530 bp, 24 predicted proteins | sample I18A1metaG_FD_184145 | JGI IMG/M metagenome (GOLD analysis project Ga0209725, IMG submission 184145) | Lake sediment bacterial and archeal communities from Gulf of Boni, Indonesia to study Microbial Dark Matter (Phase II) - ​I18A1 metaG... | ecosystem: Environmental > Aquatic > Freshwater > Lake...
GGAACTATGAGATTGTAGTTGGCTGTTGCGATTAGAGCGCCTTTCAGGTCTTCGCTAATGTCCTTAAGCGAATCCCAATACTCAGACCAATAACGCTCTGGATGTACGCTTTCATTCCACTCGCTATAGAGAGCCACGAAACCCATGATCGCCCATTGGAATACGATCTCTCCAATCCGACCCCAGCGCCCTCGCAATTTGAAGAGATCCTTGAAGTCGATGTTGCTCAGGATTGCCGTTATCATCTGGCCGCTTAAGAAGTGGCTGACATCATCGAATTCTCCTGAAATGTTGCGAACAGGATCGAAATACCAGTTTTCATATTGACCTACCAAGGCGACTAGAAGAGCGATGATAATGCTGATCTCCGTATAGATGAGAAAGAATGGATTTGTCCAGACTAGGAAGACTCCGCGTTTCGTCAAAACGAATTTCTGAATTAAGAAGAGAATCGGCAGCGCGAAGAAGGCCCCCAGCGCATACGGCTTCATAATGGTTGAGCCGGCGCTGACAATCCAAACCTCATACCAGTGGTGTTGAAGATCGCCGAGAAATACTCCGAAGAAATCTTGCGTAGGTTTCTGAAGTGGCAACCAGAGTAGATAGTAGTGGATCGAGAGAACAGCTATCGCTAGGAGGGAAACCCCGTAGGCTAACTTACCGAAGTTCAATCTTCCCAGAACCAGAGGCTAATTATCGCTAGCAGCCAGCCGAGTATGATGAAGCTGTACCAAACGTCTCGGGCGAACCACCAGGGTACAATCCAGCCGAAAGGCATCATGAAGCCCGGCCATTCCCAAGCCTTCTGGATCCACATGATCTCAAGCTGGTAGAGGCCGGTCATCAGGAAGAGGCCGCTGAGCAGAAGACCGAGAATATTCCATCTACGCCTCTTCAGCTGTTGAAGTTTGCTCAACTTTGATCTCTTGACCTTTATATTCATGCGTCTCCGCTTTGCCGTCAACCGTGATGGTCACAAGCATTCTCACAGCTGGCTTCGGAGTTGGCGGAGGAGTTGGAGGGTTTTCTTCGATTACGGAATCGATCTTCAAGGCTTCGAGAACTTTCGAGATCTTGTTGTGGACTGAGGTTTGATCGCTGCCGGCGAAGCCTAAGCCGATAAGCATCCGATTCATGTCCAAGAGCAAGGACCCGGAATCTCCGCCCTGGAGCATCGGCGTGGTAAGCGTTTGCTCTTTGAAGGTAACTATCCATCCGCCTGGATATTGCACTCGGATTGTTGCGTGAAGGTCTGTTATTTCTCCCTGCGTGAGCCCTGTGGTCCTCCCGCTCTTCTGAACTTTCGTGCCAAGCTCAGGTTCAGCAACCCCGGCTACTTTCCCGATCTCAAGGATTTCGGCGAGTACGTCCGCTTCTAAAAGCGGGACCGCAACGGCGCAGTCAACCTCATTCGCCCCGAAAGGATTAATCTCAATCCAACGCTCCAGCTTGGCAATCGTATCAGCAGCTTCTTTACCGCCATCGTATTTACCGGGCTGAAGAATCTTGTCACCTTTGTACGCGGTTTGATTATTCGTCATGTCGCTGTTTGCGAGGACATGATTGTTTGAGAGGATCATGATTTTGCCGGTTATGCGGTCTTTCACAAGGCCGCCTAGGGTCCCGGCTGTGATAGCTTTGTGTCCGACGCTGACTCCTCCAGGAGCGGGCCTCCATTTTTCGGTTCGCCTCTTCTGGAGGGCTTCTATCACCCCGACTTCGACGACGTCGGTTGGAAATCTAACCCAAGTTAGACCGATTTTTGCTGGAATCTCTGTTGGAATCATGTTGGCCGGCGAGAAGAGTCTCATCCAAAGTTTGCCACGCTTCTTCTTAACGAGGACCCGGATACTGAGAATGCCGGTTTTCTTTCCGTCTTTGACTTTGAAGCCTACGCTAACTCCTACAACACCTTTGAGGGCAAGCAGCTTCTCTTCAAACTCATCTTTCAGCTTCGATAATGCTTCTATTTCACTCAACTAAGAAAACCTCTCTGGAGCGCTGGAGACGCTTAGAACTCGAATGTGCGAATGTAGCGGCTGTTCCGGAGGACCTCGCCGCGGTCAACATCAAGAAGACTAGACTCAGTCAGAGCGACTACTTCAGCCTGTTCGCGGTCGAGGAAAGCGTTGTCGAAGATCAGGTTCAACTCTTCCTCTTTCAGCCGTCGGATCTGTGGGATCGCGGAATAAGTGCCACACACTTTCGCGTGACCGTATCTGTAAACAAATCGTTGAAATGAGGATCGGTTGGGTTTCCTCGCGCCAGCCTGCTCAGAATTCCATATGTGAATCTGATGGTTACGATGCTCGCTCTACAGTGAATGACCCGAAACCTCTCTTCCTTTCCGCTCCTAAGCCTATCCTCTCTCCAGCAGCCCTCAGAACTTCCAGAAATTTTTCCACCGGGATGACTGAAGTCGGAATCTTGAATGAAGCTTTCGTCCAAGATCCTGGTGGGCAAGCTTCATGTCTCTTCAGACCTGCGCCCCTAAACCGAGCGATCACGGGTAGCGTGACCTGTAGAATCGATTTTCCCTGAGGGATGTGCACCTCAGCGTCCTTGCAGAATACGTAGTTTTCTAGAGTTTCAGGAAGGTCAGCTAGTCGCGCCATCTCTCTGGTGAGCCCTCTGAACTGCCCTCGAAGGATCACTATCTTGTTATCGTCGGTTCTGTGGAGGAGTTCGTCAAACTCATCAGAGGGCTTGCCGTTAAGCCAGTATGGTGCTGAGGCCACGTGTCCTCCTAGAAGTGGCTTTGTAAAGATCAGCTTGACGTCAACTTCTCTGTAGCTTCGATAATTCATCCTGGTCGTAAATTTCATTCTCTTCACTTTCGACATTATTCAATATAAGGCATGCTTGAAGACTAGGATTGACCAGAGGTGGCTAGAGGTGATACGATTCGACTACGCATTCATAGCTTCATTATCTTCCAGAATACGAGCATTACCTTCCGATCGTCTCTTTTCCACTCTTTTGTGACTAGCCTTCTGCTCTTGAGTAGGCTGATTATACGCTCAATCTGGAACCAAGAGGTTTGCACCCGATATTGCTCCTCAAGAATCGTTGCGATCTCACTGGTCCTCATAGGACCGTATTCTCGCAGGATGTTAAGCACGACCATTGAGAGTCCTGCCAGATGCCTCCATTGACGCATAGTCATCTCGATCTCATCTGACTAGGGCTGAGGGTGAATACGCGTATGTATCTGGACGTGCGGAGAACCTCGCCTTGTACTACGTCGAGGAGATTCGATTCAGTCGTTGAGACTACCTCAGCTTTCTCCCGGTCTATGAAGGCTGAATCGAAGACATGTTTAAGCTCGTTGATTTTCAGATCTCGAATACGTCTTCGACCTCTGAAGAATTCACGCCTATTCTTCACTGTTAAGAATCCTCCCCTTGATTGGGGCTTGGGATGAATCCGCTGGCATCACGCAAAGGCTATGCGTCTACAGCGTTCAAGAGAGCGCTTCGACAGGAATCGCCGTCGAACTGCGTCGGCTAGAATAATGTGCATAGAAAATATATGAAGAAGACTATTGAGAAATAATCAGGAATTACTGGAAAATATTGAAAGTCATTAAGAACAAATAGTTGTCTAACAAAGTCAACGTGATTGTTTGTTCTCTGTCTTGGTCACGCTAATGATCGACTAGGTGAAGAAGAGCATCGGCCAAGCCACTTTAGAAGCCTTCATGAAAACGGATTCGCGGCCGATTGTCTTCCAGAATGTAACTCTCATCAAGATGCAACTGAACATAGTGAAGGCTCAGTTCCGTCAAGCCTTGGAGAACCTTGAGCGAGCCTCTGAAGAACATAAGATTGAATTCATGAAGGAGGTCGGAAAGATCCCGCCTACCGCTGTGACGGTCGCCCAAGAAACAAGGGATCCTGAGCTTGAAGCCTTAATCAAGAAAGTGGAGGAGACGGTTTGATGTGCTACGAGAAGAGCAGGCTCCAATCGCGCTACTTGCACAATTCCAGTATCAAAGCAAAAATGTAGGAGGAGGATTCAGCGCGATCATTTATGTTTCGCTTCATTTCCATTCGAGACGCCATATCGAAGCCGTGCTTTCTGCAGTAGTCAAACCATTCATAATAGCCATCGAAATCCAGCTTCTCGACTTTGCGCCAAAAGTGACTGCCTTCTTCGCCTAGGAAAATAGCTATCTCGTTTCCTTCTAAGGCTGCGACAAACGGCTTCTTTTCAACCGGGGACCTGCCCTTGAACGGTCCCTTGGAAAGACATGAAATAATCTTAGTCCAACAGCTTTCTGGACTCTCGGAACTCAATTCTCATTCCTGTCATAGCATTACTGGCCGCTTCGCTTTATGGATTCTGCTATCGGTGACCTAACGCTTAGTACATTATGTGAGCTTCCTAACAGCGATCACCCAATATGCATCGCATTGTTAGTTATCACAGGCGTTTCATAGATGCCCCTAGAGCTCTAACTTACGTCGTCGAGAGACATAGGATTTGCGAAGAGCAGATCTTTGGTTCACTTCGGCACTAGCTGAGAAATAGTTGTAACCTGCTCCTTCCCGCCGATGACCTGCTTAAGGTACTCGAGATTCACGTAGAATGTTGCTATTCCGCCCATTGCCGAGCTCTTCTCGATCTCACTGAGATTGATTATGATCTTGATGCTCTTGGCGCCGAGTGACACTTGGCCGACAGGTTTCAACTTCATCTTACCCTCGTCCATTGTTTCACCCAAAAGATTTACTTGCCTAGCGAAACATAAAAGCACTAGCTTGTTCTAGCGATCTCGTCCGGACACGCATCACATTTCTTTCTTGATGTTCTCTTCCAAGCATAGGTCAAGCAGTCGATTTTCTCGATAGCGGAACAATCTGATACACAGATCCACATCCGAACATGATTGTGCTGGTGGAAACAATTCTGACGCGTTAACGTAGCCATATCGATCATCTAGTGAGAAGCATCTTGCAGATTTCAGCAAAGTGAACTCTTATAGGACCAAAGCCACAAGGATCTCTAATATTAGAGGAAGCTACCTTGACCAAGGAGAAGCTCGGCGAAGAATATCTAGCAATCCTTGAGGAATTGAAGGCAGGGTCTAAAACCAGCCCAGATCTTGCAAGTAGGTTAAAACTGCCGAGAATGGTTGTAGCTGGTTTTCTTGCTACGCTGGTCAAATGGGGCTGCATACGAGAAGTCAAACCTAGGCTCTACGAGATAGTTGATAGAGGCTTGGAAGCTCTGGAGAGAGGTGTGAAACCTCGTGCATTGGAGACTTTGAAGATTCATCCCCGGGAACCGATTAGGTTGGAATCGATCTTGTCACATGAGGAAGCTCAGATAGCTCTGCTTGAGACTGGGAATCTTCTCGGATTCGATACATATACAGCTGATCCATCGAAAGAACGCCACGGCATTAGGCTTGGAGATCTCGCGGGCTTGAAGGATCTTCCTGCATTCACGTATGAGAGGCTCCTGAAAACCGTTAGACAGATCGATGTGATCTGGTTCAAAGATGGATTTCCTCGTTATTGCTTTGAAGTTGAGCATACAACAGGCGTAAGGGACGGCTTGCTGAGACTTTACCAGATAAAAGAACTCTCCATAGACAAGTTCTTCATAATTGCTACACAAGATGTGATCGCCAAATTCAAGATAGAGATTATGAAGGATCCATTCTATAGAATCAAGGAGAGATATGACTTCAAGACATATGAGGAACTGTTTTCGCTCCATAATGCCGTAGTCAAGTATAACGATCAGAAAAACAGATTCGGAATACACCTCTAAACATTAGCGCTGTTCCAGTGGCTATTCGTTGCCTGTAGACGCTGAAGGCTCTTGCCACTATAGCCCTAAGCTGGAATAGTCCTTGATTTTTCTCTGTTTCCATTCCTAGTAGGCTTTCCTCTCGCTTGAGCTGAGCTCTGTGTAGGGGAAGGGTTCAGCATACTTGAATTCTGAGCATGTGCTTATGAGAAGGACTTGCTTCCAGTGGCAGATGCAGAATGGAGCACCTAGATGAGGATCGTTTACAGTTCGAAGGTACACCCAGTCAGAACACCATCTAGGCATAGGAAAACAGCTCTACCAACTTTATGACTGTAAATTTCATTAGGTTGAGAGTAGGCTGAAAGTAGTCCAGACTCTGTGGCCAGTAGTAGCTATGAGGTTTCAGTTTTCCTCAGAAAGAAATGAGTTTCATCTTATTCATCCATTTCCTTGTATTGTATGGTGTCCTGTTTGGGTGTTCTGATAAATGTCGCTTCAAGCTGTCTTCTAAAACAAAGCACAATTTAGCAGATTCAGACCTGCTGGGAAAAATTGAACAGCTTGAAAGGAGCTAGCGGTTCTACTGAGCTAGCCCTTTCTTCGTCATAAACCTAATTAGAGCTTCCAGGAAACATCTTGTCCTGTAAACTGTCTGAAAAGCTTCAATCCCGTCTATCTCTTCTAACGTATGTGAAACCCTGTTTCGCACTTGTCTAATATAATCGATGTCTTGAGGAACTATCCTCCCAATCTTCTCTTCCAAGAATTCCTTTGTTTTGTCCAATAGATACTTTATGTTGTCCTTGTTCTCCCCTTCCGGATGTTTCTTGAACAGTATGAAATAGACGATTCTCAGAAGCTCCTCTGTTGCTGGCCCAGCCAACGCTACCGCCTCTCGAAGCTTCTCGGATCTGAGGTAGCTCTCAGCTTCCTTTAGACGCATGTCGATTTGGACTAGCTTGGAAAAATTCACAATCTCTATAAGGCTTGGATGCCTTTCAAGTAAGTAGTTGATCGACTCGTCTCTTATCTTTACCCAGCTGTTGAGGACCCGGTCTTTCTTGTCCTCTGGTATGAATCTGAAGAGGAACTCATCAGTTGGCAATATGTCTACTTGTCCCGACCAGAAGTTTTTCGCTTCACGAAAATGCTCTGGATACAATTGCCATAGAACAGGACATACTATAACGATTCGAGAGGCTACCTCACTCATGGACATAAGCTTGGCCAGGTTCAAAAATGCTGCTCCCTTGTTCACTAGTTCATCAGTTAACCTGAAAAGAGCTAGAACGCCCAGTCTCACCTCTTGTCTCCGCCATACGGAGACTTGGGCAGTTTGATCGTGAAAATCCATAAGATTAATAGACTCCAATCTCTGCTTGAGAAGGTTTGCCCATCCTTCAATGTCTTTGACCTCGATAGGCCTCGTTTCTCCACCAAGCGCTAGTTCAAATCCAGCTTCAGTCAGCACGAAAGCAATAAAGTTATGAAAACATTCGTATCTAAGAACCTCAATTCTGTCATGAATTTCGGCAGCGTCCTTTAGCGTCAATTTTACTTGGCATAGCAGCATGTCGGGCAGCGCATTGTAAAGAAGAACGGTCCTTTCTTTCAACTGTCTCAAACGGTAAATACGCGGCGAAAGCATTAAAACCTGACGCTACAATATCAAGAAGTTAGTGAAAGCTTGTGAACCCATCAAGTCTTTCTAGATATGAAAAGCTGGGATTGAGTTTCAACCCGTTTCCCTCTCCGGGTGCAGCGCAGGCTATTGAAGCTTTACGATCAGCTGATATTGACGTAAGAGTCTTGCAGGACAAAACCGAGGTTGAGAGGGAAACATCTTTTTTCTGTGAGAAAATTCGCAAAGATGAAATTGGGTGGCTGAATGACCGGTTCGTATATCCGCTGAAAGGATTAGCAAAGAAGAGAGCTTTCAACATGTGGGTCGTTGGATCCAAAGGCGTGGGCAAGTCCGCTCTTCTTAAGCATGTCGAACGTCAACTGAGAACTGATGAGGCATTGCTCACAATGTTGGTTAAACTTCCTACGAAAGGTCTTACCGATATCTACAAGATGGGGCTGAGGTGGGTTGGGAGCGCTTTTTTCAGCAAGCTTGCACACATCTGTTATAGGGCCTTCTTTTCGCAACTCTCTGAAGACATTTGGAGTAAGATAATTGCAGACCCGACGAAGTCCGATTTGATAAAGAAGATTCTTTTAGAAACACCTGAAATTATTCGCCTACTGACGTTCGCTGATGTCGAACAAAACATCAAGATTCTCAACGAAAAAGGTTTAGACACAACAGATGCCAACGTGAAGACCATAAAGAAGGAATTCTCAGCGTGGTTGGAAACAGAAAATCAGGTCAATCACAGACTTGCCGTCATTCTCTCGGAGTTCCTAGCGGAGCCTGTGATGCAATTCAAGAACCTTTGTAATGTGTCTAAGAGTGAAATGGTCGACGTTCTGACGTGCACTGTTCAGCTGTCGTCTAAATTCCTTGGAACAAGGGCAGCAATAGTCGTTGTTGACGAAATTGAGATTCCGTGGAATGACCTTCCGACCAAGGCAAAGGAGAGCTTCACCTATGAAATCAGACAAATAGTTGAGCTAAGTGGCGGACGAATCAAGATAGTAATGACCTGGACAATGGAGCTGGCCGAGGAACTCAAGACCTACAAACATCTGTTAGATGTAATGCCTTTTATTCCAAAAGTGAATGTGTTAGACGTACAGCCATTAGGCTTAGAACAGGCTATGGATCTGGTTGCTACGTATCTCGAAAAAGCTCGACTACCCGGAAAAGAGGGGTACATCAATCCGTTTACACAAGGCGCTATTGAGATTATTAACTCTATGTCAGCCGGAGTCCCGAGAACTATACTCATGGAAAATTGCTGGGCTCTTGTAGAGCATGCGGCAGATATGAATTATGATACGATTGATGAGAAAGTTGTTTACGAACTGAAACCTGAATATAAGACGTGATCTCTCCGAGGAGACTGTAGTGGAGGAACCCGGGGTAGGACCATGTTGCGAAGCTCTTTTCTCGGCTCGAGATGGGGAGATCACCCAAATCTTTTCTTTCGTCAATCATAGAAGTCGTAGAAAAAGCAAATTGTTGATCTTTCTGACGGGTGCAGCCGGGGACGGTAAGTCGACTGCACTTTACTACGCAGTGAAGGGACTCGAAAACAAGCACACTAAGGCTCTGAAGTGCGTATTCATACCAGAATCATTTCGAACGGTTTCTTTTTCGCATATATACAGGTCATTCCTTCGGGGACTAGGAATAGAGGAGATCTCAAGGTGCATACAATGCATTAGGTCTGGGGTCGGAGAGCTAAACTGGACGAACTTTCAGAAGTACCTGAGCAAATTTCTGGATATGGAAGTTTTCGAAAGATACTTTGACCAGTACGGATATCCAAATTGGCGTAGACATCTTTTTCTTGACTTCGCAAGAATCACTGATGTCCTTAGCCAGCGAAATATAGGTTTTCAAGCCCTGTTGAACGCTCCTGCGTGGAGACAACCCCACCTGCTAGCCATTCTCTGCAACATGTTCTATTATACTGGAGTCAAGAGAATTCTGGTATCTATGGACGGCTTTGAACATGCTTGGATGCTTTGGACAAAGAGCGCGCGATCCCGTCCGAAAATGAGGCTATTGCTATCTATAGTGCAGTTTGTTTATCTGCTGAAGGGTCCAGTCTGTGTCTTCCTGACTTGTGACCTGGGCATAACACGCTATGACCTCATGAAAGGAGACTATAAGATCTTCCTGGAACCATTTGAGCACTTAGAAGTCAGGCTGCACGATCTAGGCTTCAAAGAGAGGTTAGATATCGCGAAGAAATATGCGAAATATTATGGAATATCCAAGCTGTCACTACCACGGGAGATAATCCGAGAAGGCAGTCTTCGAGAGATTATTCAGCAAATATTATATTGCCATATGGAAGCGATGACTTGACAAGCAAGACTTTCACCATCTTATCTCCTGAAATTAAGCTGATTGCAAATCTCTGGCAACGTCTTCAGGATCATACGACATATTCTCTATCAGTGCAAAGCCTCAGAAAAAGTGAGAGCTCTGTAGGTCATGAATTTGAAAGAGAGGTCTGCTTATGGATCAAGCACTTGTATCAGAAGCTCGGGGTGGATCTTTGGCATAGTACAAGACTGCTCTCATGGGAAAAGAAATATGGGATTTCAGGTAACGGTCATGAGTTTGACTGTATCACCTGTTTTTCAGAGAAGGCTACAAGACTGAAGTGGATGTCTTTTCTTGTTGAATGTAAGACTTTGCATTTGAAGAATTTGGTGGAGAAAAAGACCATACGTATCGCTCAGTCTATGGTGCTTGACAGAAATCAGGTAGAGGATTTCTTAGTCAAGTGCTATGACTGCTGCCCAGAGAGTTTCTTTCGAACCTTCACGCTAGAAAGAACATATCCGGTATTGGTGTCGAGTAAGCCTCTTTCAGAGGAAGCTTTCCGATTTGCATTCTGTTACGGCATTACTGTATTGCAACCTTCGCTCAGATCCTTTACAGCGCTAGTTCGGAAGATCGGTGAAAGGTACGACATTTCTGTATCTTGGCCGAGAAGATCGGGTGAACGGTTGACATTTTTCCCACCAATAGAAGTCATCGTAAGAGGTTTAGGGGAAAGACTCTCCTCCGGTGTTTGCTCAGCTACCCAATCGAACTATGAGAAGAAGATTACAGATTTAATCAAGTTTCGTGACTCTGTGCGTAGAAGCGTGGGACTGCTTCCGCAAAGATGCTCTACCGACAGGTTAAGACTTTATAGACGGTTTCTGGATATAGTAAAAGAGTTCGAGCGTGAGCTTGCAGCCGAAGGGAGAAATGAACACTAGCAAAAAAAGCGTCCTCGGATTTTCACGACTGGACTATATCTTGTACGTGTGTAATTGGTTGGCAGACAAACCTCTGTTTTCTTTCGAGGATCTATATGGCATCGTCAAGTTCGCGGCGTTAGAGATTGAATCCTCTAGATCCTACTACGCAAGAGGAAGGGGTAGAATTGATGTTGTCAGCAGAGGTTTTCGAAAAGATATTAGAACCCTTGATGAAATGAAGAAACTGCAGCCCTACGGTCCTCAAAAGCTCATTTACGTAGCCAGAAACGGCTGTCTCAGAGCCCTGCTGAAATGGCAACTTGTTGCAAAAGTAGACAAAGACAGTTATCGACCGCTTGAAGCGTTCAAGGAGATTGGAAGACTACTAAGGGGCGGTAAGGAAAAGGAGGCGAAACGTAGATTGTATCATTATCTTTTGCGGTCTCGACGTGAACCGTTGTTCGACCCTGGAACTTTTCTTCTAGGACTGCGGAACTATCCAAACACGCTTCAAGATGAGCGAACGATTACCTATGACAAGAGTATGGTGGATTTCTTTGGAACTAATCCTGTGTCTATGGATGTGCTCCTCGACTGGGCTAGTTTCTTCGGCTTCGTTGACCATTTTGACTTTGGGAAAAGGAAAGTCGTTTACCTAACGGATTCTGTAGCAACTCTCAAAGAGCTGGTACGTCTAATGGTCTTTAGAAAAGAGCAACCAAACTTAACTCCCATTGATTGCGTTAATAAACTGGCCGCGGAGATGGGCCTTCATCGCTCGGCTTCCATGTCAGTGCTGGAATGTGCACAAAGACTGGGTTTGTTCGAGAGCGAATTTGAGCAACATTCGTCGGAGGAGATCGAAGAGAAGATCTGTGAGAGTGCGAAGGTGAGACACGGTTTGGTGATGTCCGATCTCCCAGAGACCGCTGGTGTAGTTGATCGTTTCAACCCGCAAGTTCATCATGCAGATCGTTGTTACGTGATACTTGACCGGCCGGTTGATACTCAAGACTTTCACAAGGTTGCATATCGCGAATACAAGAGACTTGCTACTGGCCTCGGTGATTATGTATGGATACACGAACTTAGAAAAGCTGTTTCTGTGGCAATGCTTATTCGGCGCAAGGATTTTGATGAAATACTTCTTCGCCTGTATCAAACGCTCGGTCCACGATCTATTCAATTACTCAAAATGCACTCTTCAGTTCTCGCGAGCTGGAAAGCCGTTCGCGAAGAACCGCTGGTTTTCTCAGGGAACGTCTTTCACAAGATCAAGATAGCAGGGTGACGCAGTCAGGACGAATGTACACTTTAGCTCGGGATTCGCGATGCGAGAACATTTACTGAGATTTTTCTGGCTTTCATTGCCCACCAGTGTGTGTATCTCTTACATGCGCTGCTCATGATTGGACAATGCTTGGAGCAGGATTGCTTGTAGGGACAGTTTGGTGAGGGACAGGTTTTAAGTTCGCATGCGGATTTCTCGTCCTTGCAGCAGAACTGTCCGACTGAGTAGGCACCAACGTTGACGAGGAATGGGTCCTGTATCAGTTTCGAGAAGTCATTTACGAGAGAGTTTATGGGCTTATCCATTTCGAAGGCTACGACCTTATCGTCTTCTGCTCTAACGTTGGCTAATAGTCCAGTCCTTGCGAATACCTTGCCGACGTGGCCATCGACAGGTATAAGGAAGCTCTCTAAGCTCCACTTGGGCCATCCCTGACTAACTACACCCAATTTTGCTGCCAGTAAAGGGTGCCCTACAAATCCTAGGAATAGCCGAATAGCCTTGGCAGTCATGGTTCCGAGCAAGCGTTCTTCGTTCATTCGTTCTTCGCATTCAGCAGGTGAATTGGACTTAGATAGGTAGCTCAAGAGAGAGTTAGCTTCCTTCTCAAGCCGCCGTATGAAGAAGCTGTAGCTCGCGAATCTGGCGAGAAGCGTTTCCTCAGGTTTGACTTGAATGCCGATGTATCGAATCCTATATCCTAGCCTGAAAAGTCGTTCAGATAGATCATTGAAACAGCCGAACATGACATCTGGCTTGGTGTAGAGCTCTAGCCCGACTCGAGCGTAAAGCTGTTCTAAGGCCTTGTTCACTGTCTCAACTCTTGCTCCTCTATTCATGATCGACCACAGCAAGACATTTCTTGCCAGAAACTCCGGAACCTTCAACGGAGGCATCCAAGGCAGAACCAATTCAGCTCGTCGGTCTACGACCTCGCGTCCGATCTCAACTAGTAGCTGCAGTACTGATACTTTTTCAGAATTAGAGAGAGGTTGCTGTGAAACGGTCTTCCTTGCCAACGGATACCCGCTGAAGAAAGAATTGGGTTTGACCTAGATTTGACTTATTCGCCTCGACCTTGAACTAGCACCCTCTGTGAAACGGAATATATTTACAAGCATTCACATACTGAATAGAGAGAACCCCCAGATCCCAGTCAAGGCGAACCGATGTATGCGGTATTTCATCCCCGAATGGGACGATCGCGTAGATCCCAAGTACAACTTCACTACTGACGAACATTCCAAAGAACACAAAGAGAACCCGTTTTCCGACCATTATATGTGGCATATATTTGAAGAGGACGAGATCCCCTTCGACGGAATCCTGGTAAGTAGGGCGAAGCTTGAAGAGAACAAGAGGAAACTGGAGTTAACCTTTCGAGATGGAATTCGCAAGTTCCTTCGTCTTCCATCCTCCTTTCCGGTAATGGGTGATTGTGGTGCGTGGGGTTACATAGACCAAGATACTCCTCCTTACGATCCAGTTGAGATACTCGACTATTACCGAAAGCTAGGTCTAAACATCGGGGTCACGGTAGACCACTTGGTGGTTCCGAAGTTCGCTGAAAAGAGGCAGCAGAGAATCCAAATCACATTTGAGAACGGCCTCAAGGGATACGAGGCATGGCAGAAGAACTATAGGCACGACTTCCAGCTTTTGGTGGCGGTCCAGGGCTGGGATGTCCAAGATTACATCAAGATGTACTTAGACTATTACAGGCACGGAGTGAGAAGCTTCGGATTCGGAGGTCTCGCTAGAAGCCCAAATTCATTCATCAAAACTCTCATTGATGAACTGATGAAGACGATAGCCGTTGAAAAAGCGATGCCTGAGCAGGTTCATTTCTTCGGCTTGGGTAGATTTTCACTGTTCACAGAGTTCAAGAGGCTAGAGGAGCTCGGAATCGAGGTTTCATTCGATACGGCATCATGGCTAAGACGGGCTTGGCTATCCGGGATCAACTATTATACAGTCGACGATCGGTTAGGCGGCTATAGAGCGATCCGTATTCCACAGACTGGCCGAAGAACGGGGTTGAGGGGAAAGAAGAAGATAACATCTGGAGTGGATTCGGAGTCGCTGAGGAGATTGGAGGAGGAGTCTTTATCGAGGCTGAGGAATTACGATCAAGGTAAGGTTGAGATTCAATCAGTTATGGAGGCTCTACACCAATACGGCCAATTGACGGGGATAGGACGAGACCTTGAAGGCCACTACTTGGAGACCTTGACGGACATGCCTTGGAAGAAGTGCGACTGCCCCATCTGCAGGTCAGTCGGTGTCGATGTCATGATCTTCAGAGGGAATAACCGAAATAGGAGGCGGGGTTTTCACAACACATATGTCATCTATCACAAAATCCTCAAGAAAACAGAGTTGTGGCCAGGCCTCGTTGAAGAGAAAGCGCTTGAGCCAACCCAAATAGGACCGCAGGAGTTGAAAAACCTGACCGGAAAGGTTCTTGTCATAACGGAGTGCACTAAAGCGAAAATCGGATACGATGACTCCATTAAAGCCAAAGCAAAAGACATGTACAAGGGCCAGCTATTCAAAACCGTGAGAAAATATGCTGAAGGCAAGGGATTCGATTATATTATAATTTCGGCGAAGTACGGGCTTGTCTGTCCTGATCAAGAAATAGAAGGTTACGAGAAAGTTCTGAGGACAAAGGCAGATGTAGAAGCCATTCGAGATGGTGTGGAGCAGAAGCTGAAATCGATACTTCCTTCTTATGACAAGATCTTGGTTATAGCTGGCTCAAAGTATCGAGAGGTTCTCAGGAATCTGTGGGACGATCGATTCATCACGGTGAAGAGTAGAGGTTACGGAGATCTTTGCAGTATCTTACAGCAAAGTCAAAAGAGGTCCTTGCTGGAATATGTCTAGGTTAATTTGCTCGACCAGCTCAGTTCTCTCTTCGTCTCGGTGACAATATTGTCGAGTATAGACAAACTATGTGAACAGCAAGTAGCTAAGAACCCTCAGGGATTTGAACTTGTTAAGAAGTCGATTTCTGAACAGCAGCTTACTCAATGGACAGAACTTCTCAAAGGTTTGGAGCCCATCCATACAGATAGAGAAACTCTGCAGGATTGGGTGAAGAAATATGATGCGAAAATCAAGGGTCTCTCAGCTCTCAACGAGACTGTGTTGAGACTGGCGCAAGAGACGCGTACCTCAAGAATATTTGTTGTGTGCTGTATCCGACACCTTCAGCAGCTCTCTGGATTGAGAGTCAACTATAACACATACAAAGATAGCGCGATAAAGACGTTAACAACTCTAGGTGGCGCTAAAGCGATGATAGTGCCGCCTCTTCCGCCGAAAGCCTATGATAAAATGTGGATCCCTCCAATAATATCCGATCTTGAACTGCTTTCGAAAAGAGATGAGTCACTGGTAGAATTACATGGTCCGAATTTGCAGGCAGTTTTTGAAGACAGGTTATGCGATGCCTTCAAGTTACTCGGATATGAAGTGCGTCAGCTGGGCCACAAGGTCGCGCGCAGGGAACCGGATGGAATAGCTATGAGCCGCAAGGACCATTATGCAATTCTCTTCGATGCCAAAAGTAGCAGTGATGGATATTACGTTGGAACAGATGACCGAGAAATAATGGAATATATCGATCACTGGGAAGAAACTCTGTCTGAAGAAGGGATGTCGCAGGTCTTCTTCTTGATTGTTTCCTCTCAATTCAAGGGTGACTTTCAGAAATCGATACGTTCCATAGCGTACAGTAAGAATGTTCTTCTTACTTTGCTGAAGGCTGAAGACTTGCTATATTTGCTAGAAAGACGAATGAAAGAGCCAAAACTGCGCCCCGGGATCCTGCGTTGGTTGTTTTGTGAGGCAGGTCTTCTTACAAGGGAAAGAATCGATGAACTTCTTTCGATGCATCCGCCCTAATACCAGTCACAACTCATGTGTTAACTATCTGTTAAGAATCAATTAATTACTTCCACAGCGACCTTCATTATGGGCTTAAGAATTGTCATGGGAAGAGGTGGGATTCGTCAAAGCTAGCAGGATCAGGCAGCAGATCTTGGAAACTCTAGATAAGCCCATGACGCCGACTGAGCTTTCTCAAACATTGAAGATACCTGACTACAAGTTGCCGGCTATTAGCAGAGCTTTGAGAGAGCTTGAAGACAAGAAGATCGTTGTCTGCCTGAATCCCAAGCAGAAGAAGGGTCGGCTCTATCAAAGGAGTTCGCATGGAAATTCGATTCTTGAACTCTTGAGGAAACAATCCTAGCGGATTGACTGTGCGTCTAAAATCAAGAGGGTATGTGGTCGGAGCTTAATTAACATTTAGATAACGCATACTTAACATTTAAATACGCTACAAGGCAAACTACTTCTACCAGAGCAGCATTGGCAAATTGTTGGATTAGACCTATAACACCTACAGTTCTGACAGAGTCGCTCAGAGTTGCGGACTTAACCAGCCCAATCACGAACGACTCACTCCAGAAGTGCCTCTCAGTAGAACCTCGAAGAGCCTCTGAGATAACCAGGCAATTAGTTTCCATGGGTCTTCTACGAGAGCTAAAGCCAGACTTTTTCACGATGACCGATGACGGTTTGCGTCTTGTCGAGGCTGTCGCAAGGAAGGATCGAGATCGAATTCATCAAATTCTCTTGAAATACGAGCCGTACAGAAGAATCTACAAGCTTCTGGAGGATAGAGCTCTATCTCTCGAGGAGATGGCACCAGCCTCTTCGATGAATGAAGTTGCCGTCGAAACGATCGTACGCCTCTTAGAATGGTCAACTGGCCGTCTAAAGAAAAGCAGAAAGAGACGCTTCTACATCACAAAACTGGCCCCCCCAGCACTCGAAACATACCTTGAGAAGCTGAGGAAAGTTTGGCAAGATCTTTCCTCCACCGAGTTCGGGGTCAGGAAAGAGTTTATTCGTATACCTGACCTGCGTGACACAGTATGCGAAGCTCTGCTCATCGATTCAGCGACGTTCGACAGACTTCTCATCAAAATACTGCAAACCTTTCCAAGCCGGTTTGAGTTGAGTAGCGCTCCAGCCCCGGTAACATGTGCGTCAAAGGAGGAAGGAATCAGCATTGCTGGAAAACGTTTCTTCTACATCAGAATGCTTGAAAGGAGGTGAATGGAAATTGGAGAAAACTGAACTCATACTGAACTATGAGAAGTTTCTCTTGACCCAAAACCCATTTCCCTACGTCTCTGTTCCTGAGGATGAACCGTCTCTCTTCTTTGATCAAGAGAAAGCGTTGAGGACGTTGGCACACGTAGTCGAATCAACATATGCAACAGAATTTTCAAACCATGCGGTCGTCGTAGGAACATACGGCTCAGGTAAAAGTCATACTTTGAAATACATTGCCCGTTATGTCAACAAGCAGATCTCCAAGCAGCCGAAGAAGAAAGCGATAGCGTTCTACATCCCACATCCGGGAACCGGAATACTTGATATCTACAGGACAATCATCACCGATCTAGGACCTACCATTGTCTCTAAACTCTCGACGTTTGTGGACGACCGATCCCACTACCAATTCGAACTTCATAGACCCATAAGAATAATCAATCAGAAGTCGATGGAAGCACTGAACGCTTGGCGATGGCTAACGGGTGAGCGCCTCGATATAGAAGGCCGAAACAGACTCGGCGTCGGACGAAACATCGACGATACTTTCGCAAATCAAGCCTTCAAACAATTAATGACACTACTCAGAAAAGCGGGGTATTCCCTGGTATCCCTCTTGATAGACGAGCTTGAAACGGTCAATGAGCTAGATATTCTTCGGAGGCAGAAGCTCTTCAACACCCTTAGACATCTCTTGGATGACAATCCGCGCAATCTAAGCGTGATCTTCGCTTGCACTCCCGCAGGATGGGATGAGATCCTCGGAGGTGCCTATGCACTCGCAAGAAGGATTTCAAGAAACGTCGTGTATCTGGAGAATCTTGAAGAGAGCAAGGTGGAGACCGTCATATCCGGCTACATCAGCAAGTACAGACTGGACGATGAGGAGAGAAGAAAGACGCTATCCTCAACAGTAGACCCGGGATCTTTCGGTATCTTTCCTTTCACAAAATCAGCGATCCCCGAACTGCTAAGGCTATCCCAAGGAAATATTGGAGAGATCATAAAGTATAGCAACGTCGCTATCGATCGGGCATTAATGAGCCAACGTAGCTACATAGACGGTAACGCATTGAATGAGCTTCTTTCTGAATATCAACGGTAGACGAGCCTTCCCATGAAGTACTATATCGCTTGGAAACCTACGAGTGGTGAAGATGTCAAGTTCTGGCAATGGTTCCTGCCGGACGGGGTTCTTGTATCCCTAGCCAAACTGCAACAATCAGGAAAATTCAGAGAGGTCGTCGCAAAAGGAATTCACGAGTATTTAGGTTTTGACGGAGAAGTCTTTCTGGACGGAGGTGCATACGGCTTTCCTTCTTACTCATCTCCTTACACCCAAACGGAGATTCTTGACCTTCAAACCTGGCTACGAGCTGACCTCATCTCCCATCTGGATAGACCGTATGTGAATTTGACCTATATTCCTGAATCTCAAAAATGGGCTCTCCTACGGACAACGATTGAGAACGCAAGAGCAGCACTCCAGTGGCAGAAGCATGCCCAGCGGGAATGCACAATCGTATACACAGTCCAAGGATGGAATCTTGAAAGCGTAAAGCTGTGCGCAAAGAGACTAGCGGAACTTGGTGCGGATCATTATGCCATAGGCTCACTCATAGGGATCGGTAGAGAAGAAGCTGTTAAGAGAATCGTAGAAGTTCGACAGATCTTGGGAAAACAGGTTAAGCTTCATATTTTTGGAGTATCAAGACGCTCTCTCTTGGAACGCGTGAAGCATCTAGTAGACTCATTTGATTCTGCCGTGCCTGCTAAGGCAGCTGTTTTCAAGGAGATTGTAAGTCCATACCTGAGGAGAATACACGTAGATGAAGCCAGCGCTAGAAGTTGCGATTGCCCTGTCTGCCGTGAGAATCCTGCATTAATATTGATCAGAGGTCTGCCGAAACAGATGGAGAAGTTCAACTTCTACCGTGCAATACACAACGCCTACCTTTACACCGAGTATTCTCGTCGCAACCGCTTGAATATGTGAAAGATTTGGAGATCTCTTTTACAGTAGAGAACTTCAGCCTCGATAATACGCTCAACTCATCCTACGCCTCCTACCTATTCAAGAAGATCGAGACAAGCGAAGGAACCTGCTGGGTTGGAATAACCAAACCTATACTCAACGTGAAGATGATCCAGTTAGGAAACGAACTCAAGTTTCAATTCGAATCCGATATAGACGACGACATATTCGACTATCTCTACCTACACGTTACAGGCCTGTGGATCGATTTTGAACCGTCGTTTCTCCGAGGCCTCGACGTGAAGTGTTTAGAGACTGTGGAGAGGCTCATTCAACTGTTTCCCGGAGTTAGAGTGCCTTGGCTTTATCTCAATAAATGGCATATCTTAATCTCGACCATATTCTCGATCCATGCAAGAGTTGAGATGAGTAAAGCATGGTTCGCAAGCCTCGTGAACCTGAATCCGGAGCTTCTAGGTACGATGGACCCATTGGAGCTCCGAAGCCTCACAGAGAACTCGACAGGAGTATCTGCTGGGTTTAGAGCACGTTATCTCATAGAGACCGTTCACGAACTATTCAATGGAACGCACAAGGAAGACCCCCTCGAAGAGATATGCCGTCTACCCATATCAGAGGCTAGAATAGAGTTATGTAAGATTCGAAATCTAGGGCCCAAAGTGTGCGACTGTTTTCTGTTGAACGGCCTCGGCGACCTAACATCGGCTCCGATCGACATCCATGTGGGTCGCGTGTCAGAATACCTCGGGATTCTTCCTCCAAGCCTAGGGCAACCATATGCAGGTTTATGCAGAAAATTCGTCTGCGTCCCCAGTAAAGTGAATTCGCGCATTCAACTATGCCCAAGAGCGGAGAGGACCCTAGATTATCTCGAAGATTCACAAGATCCATCGGGAACGTGTCTAAGAGCTGCACTTACAAACAAATTTGAGTATGCGGGCTGGATTCAGGCATTATTGTTCTTGTTCGGACAGACATATTGCGTTTGGACACCCAGAGGGATACCGCATTGCGACTCCTGCCCTCTCAGAGACAGATGCTCGAGAAAAGAGACTCGAGGCTTAACCTATCAAAGGATCGGAGAAAGACTACCGAGAATCACGAAGACAAGGGTCAAGACTGTTGGAGACTCTCAATTGCTCAGAGTTTTCGAACTCTTCCCTGAGTTGGAGAAGACCGTAATCGACAAAGCCAACGCTATTCTACGGGATGTTGAAAAGCTTGGCTTTCGCAGTAGAGTTCAGAAAGCCACATCAATTTGGATCGCATGCAGATCGCTAGGAGTACCTGTTCTCCTCAAAGAACTTGCCCAGTCCTTTTCGATTAGACCTAAGGATATCCTCGACGCCACGGTTGCGCTCCTTGAGAAGACCGACATCAAATTTGAACTAGCAAGACCTGACGTGTACATAGAGAGAGCAAGAAGGACACTTCTGCTCCCAGAAAGCCTCGGAGATCTTGCAGTATCAATCTCAAGAAGGTCTGGAAGTCTAAACCCTGTCTCGCAAGCCGCAGCTGCAGTCTATCTTGCTTCAACACAGATAGGACAATCTGTTTCTCAAAGAGCAATATCGAAGGCTCTAGGTCTCTCAGAGGTAACGGTTAGGAACGCGATCTCGAGGATCAATTATCGGTCTAGCCAACCCTCTTGAAAATTCTCTCATTGACCTGGTTCATGGCTGGGCTGAAGCCCACTATGAGAATAACTTCAGGGATCAAAAGGTATACGAAGGTCAAGAGCAGTGGCACATTAAAGAGCATATAAAGCATGAACGAAACACCGAACGCAACCCAAACTGCGTATACCGCTCCTCCTAGAGCCATGCCTTTCGTGCATGGAAATCTATGACCTATGAGCCATGCTGAGCCTGCGCCCAAGACGTTTATGAAAGGCATCCATAAGAGCTCCCACGGCCCAATGAAAGGGCTGAATATGTTGCTCAACGCATTGCCTACAACGAAAGCCCACATCAAATGCCTCCTCTTGACGACTATGCTCTTCAAGCATTCAGCGATTCGGAACTGGAAGACTTGATATGAGATAGGCGCAAACACCCAAGTAAGCACAGCGTATAGCGTTGCGAATGTAGTTATCTCAGCGATCTGACGTGTCTTATTCACTTCAATCTTCCTCCTAGCATATGCCATTCTTTCTCAGAAAACTATCGAATTTCTTCCATACCTCAGGATGACAGTAAGTTTCTGAAGTATTGTTATCGTATGAGACCTCAACCTCAGGATCCTCTTGAGGTACCACATAATCAGCAAAACTTTCGACCAACTCCAGTTCACGAGAGCTCGGAACGAAGAAGGCGATGACCGTATCGTATCTCCCTCTATTCCGTTCAAAGAAACTATCGATGACGGATTCCAACTTGGAGAATACCTTTTCCTCTACAGCTCTATCCCAATTATAACCAAACTTCTCTATCCAACGAAAGAATGGGCAATCATAAATCAAGTTGAAGCCATTCCATTCAAAACTCCAATATTCTTCAGGCTCTAAGGCCAGTGGAACAGAGACTGTGATGAACTTTGAATCTACTGTTTTTCTCCTCAGCTCGTTGATTCTTCTGTAGAACTCGTCATGAGGAGGATTGTAAGGCTTGTAGAAGGAGCAAGGGATCAGAATCAAGTTCTTGACGGTTTCAACCGTGTACTCGTTTGATATGAAATCTAACCAATCCTTTATCGGGGTTTGATGCAACTTTTCCAGAACTTGCCTAGGATCTGGAATGAAGAGCTCCGGGTTCAACCTCCGGTTTAGTTTCAATGCATAATCAAGGGTAATCTTCATTTCAATCTACCTCCGAGCAACTGCTCATACACCTTCCGCATGTGGTAGGCCGTGACACTAGCATCTTCAGTTAGTCCGCACTTGCAGACCTTGCATTTTGGGCAGATCAGCCATCCACATTTCGGACAGACCTGAGCATCCGGCGCCTCAAACTTCTCACCGCACTTGAAGCAGTAGACATGAGGTCTAACGAAGAACTCCAGGAAGTTCTCGATCAGCCCTGAGATGGGAATATGCTTCTTATCAGCTTCCGCCTTAGCCTCTTGTAGAAGTTTCTTGTCTACAGAGACGGTTAGCTTGGTTTTCATGATTCTACGTATGAATACGTCTAAGTATTTAAAACTACGTTTTAATAGATAATGGTAAAGTGCGTTTTCAAATAGCCTTAAGATACGCCTAGTGCTCTCTTCGCCTCCTCCCCGAGCAGACCAAGCTCAGCCAAACGTTCCCTCAGCAACCTACGGACAACCCCACTCAGAGAAGGCTCCCCAACATCGCGCCTCAACCTTCTAAGAATCTCAATCAAACCCAGATCTAGGCTCACACAAACAGTTCCAAAAGATTTCCTCCTATTCAAAGATCCCTCAGACACCTTAGGCCTTCCAGGCTTTCTCAGTTTAGCGTCATTGATCATCGAATAGATCGACTCTCTTCTCAGCGAAATCTAAGGCATCAAGG
>Ga0209725_1000564_pt1 | contig 22518 bp, 25 predicted proteins | sample I18A1metaG_FD_184145 | JGI IMG/M metagenome (GOLD analysis project Ga0209725, IMG submission 184145) | Lake sediment bacterial and archeal communities from Gulf of Boni, Indonesia to study Microbial Dark Matter (Phase II) - ​I18A1 metaG... | ecosystem: Environmental > Aquatic > Freshwater > Lake...
TACCTATTCAGAAGCCCGCGCGGAATCAGCCCTCACCAGGAGGCTAGTCAGTCAGTCTTAGCTCTGGAGTCGCCCTTGCGTTCTGAATCAGCCATCGTCTGCCGCTAGGCTTCGTGAGCTAGCTTCTGTGAGAGCAGCTGCAGCAGGGTTAAGGGCAGGCGCTGTCGGAGCATGAGGAGGAAGTTGCCCGGGCAGTTCACCTCACGAATCTTGGTGTGAAAATTCGTGAAAAATAGTGGGACCTAGCTTGGTCGATGATGGCCCTGGATCAGCAAATCCGGCCACTGCCTAGCATTTTTCTGAGACCAGACTCCATTTTGAGCGAATCGGATTTGCATCGACTGCAGCTTGCCCAGATTGACACACTGCGTCCAGTTCTGTCCAGCAACGGCTGCAAAAAAGGCTGAGGTATTTTTCCAGTCTGTCAGGTGCCTCGGCCGACAAGCGCTAGGAAAGCCGGGCATGAGCTTTGGAGAGTTCACGCAACTTGAAGACGAAATCGACAGAATCACTTCAGCCGCAGACGAGGCGAAGATTCCGCTTCGCGTGTTCGGCGGGGCCGCCATGCGGCTTCACTGCCCCAGGCACCAGCAGCTGTACGACTCACTGGGGCGCTCGCCGAATCATGATATGGACTTCGTTACTTACGATGGACTTGGGGAACGGACGCGCAGATTCTTCACGAGTCTCGGGTACGATCCGCATGTCTCGATGGCGTTGTCTGGAGCCACTGGGTCCGGCAGGCACAGACAGATGTTCTATGACAAGTTCGGAAACAAGGCGGTCGACCTGTGTCTCGGGATCCTGAAGATGAGTCATGTGATCGACTTCTCCCGCCGGCTTGATGTGGACTTTCCGACGGTTCCGCTCGCCGAGCTCGCTTTGCAAAAGCTCCAGATCGTAGAGATGAGAGAAAAGGATTTGCAAGACATGGTGATCTTGCTGTGCGCGCATGACGTTGGACAGAGCGACGACGAAACGATTAATGCCGATCACGTGGCAAAGACGCTCTCAAAGGACTGGGGTTTTCACTATACAGCCACGACAAACCTGCGCCGCATAGCCGAATACACTGCCAGCAATCCCGCTATCTCAAAGGCGGACAAGGACGCGGTCGCGGCGAGGGTGCAAAAGCTGATGGACGCAATAGATGCCGAGCCCAAAACGCCCATGTGGAAGCTTCGCGCCAAAGTTGGTACAGCCATCAAATGGTACAATGTAGTTGAGGAAGTAAACCCCTAGCTTTGAACAGCCACTCGCACTGGTCTGGGCGAACAGCCCGCCACTACTGGCCTTTCTAAGAAATGGTCCTGTGTTATTGCAACAATTAACGCGAAGGCGAATGAGACCTTGAGAGCACAGACAATTTGGAATCCCGTCGTTTTCGCCAATGATGAAGTAAATCAGATATACCCAAGCAGAAACTATGGGTGGCCTTTGGTAATTTGCAAAGCAAACGACCCTCGATATGTCGACCCGGTGTTCTGCACGGGTGACAATGAAACTTGGGCTCCCTCAGGCTGCAGCTTCTACAAGCCAGAAGGGGCATCGGCTGGGAACCTATTCGATGGCTGGAAATACAGTTTCTTTATCGCTACGCTACGGGGAGAACACCCGCACAGATTCTTGTTCAATTCACAGACAGGTTCTATTGAAGCAAGTGAAAAGCTGCTTCAGGGAAGCTTCGGAAGACTCAGGGACGTACTCCAAGGCCCAGACGGACTGCTGTACATTTTGACGAGTAACAGGGACGGTAGAGGTTCGCCTGCGCCGAAAGATGACAGGATCATAAGATTGCGTCCTCTATAGTCAACCGTGCCCACATTACAGAATCCCGATTCCAGGTCTTTTCCTGATCTATCTCGGTCAGCGAGTCCCGGTGCTTTCGCGGAAGAGTGCGCTATGGATTGGTGATGGCGTGGCGTACCTTCGCTCGCGTGGGCAATTGCGCGTTCGCTTCGGGCTCGGCCGATCAATCCAGTCTGTTGCCGCACCTGCCGCAGTACCCGAAGTCCTCTGGCAGGTTTTTGGCTCCACACTTCGGGCAAGTCTTGACTGGGGCACCCCAGTGGAACTCGTGCGCTTTGCCGTCTGCGGCTCGTTTCCTGAAGCGCATGTAGTCTATCGGCCTCTTCTCTAGGAATCCCCGGAACCCCTCCAGCGGCTCCGCGGTCGCGTAGTGTATCGAGAGCCAATCCCTAGCGTGACCGAGCGTGGTCCAAGCGAGATCGCCCCAGAAGTTCGCTTGGATCTTAGTGTACCTCAAGCAGTCAGGCATCTTGTTGACGAGCTTCTGGCAGACTTCGCTTACGGCCTCGTCGAGCTTCTCGAAGGGAACAACCTTATTGACGAGCCCCCACTGCTCCGCGGTCTTCGCGTCCACAAAGTCGCAGACCATCGTCATCCAACGCGTCCTCTTGTCTCCCACAGTCAACGGAAGCCACTGCGTGGCTCCACCGGCCGAGACGCTTCCAACGTTGGCTCCTGGCTGTATGAACCGCGCGTGCTCCGCCGCGATCGATAGATCGCAGGCCAGGTTGATTTCGTTGCCGCCGCCCGCGACGATGCCGTTTATCCTCGCAACTATCGGCTTTCCGCAGTTTCGTATCATGTAGAGCATCCGATCATAGAACTCCCACCACTGATAGAACCCGTGGGGCTTCCTCGTGTACTCCTCAGCGTACTCGTTCGCGTCGCCGCCCGTGCAGAAAGCCTTGTCGCCGGCCCCAGTTATGACGCCCACAGCGACTGAGCCGTCCCAGAGAATATCATGGAGGGCCTCGCAGATCTCCTGAAGCATGCTCAGACGGAACGCGTTGTACACCTGTGGTCTATTGATCGTAATTCGCGCTACCCAATCCTTCTTCTGATAGATGATGTCCTTGAAATCAAACTTCTCTGCAGGCTTGACTTCATACCTTGATAATCCCGTAATTTCACCTCCCTGGAATCGAAGCATGACACGATAGGAGCGGTAGTTATTTCATGCTTTTCGATGGGCAGGAATCCAAGCAAGATTTGTGCGTACCAGAAATCGTTTTGGTTGCGCCATGTGTCTCTCTCCGGTCCGTCTATCCGCGACACCCGCGTTCCTCCGTCTCGTAGGAAACGAGGGGTTGCAGATAGAGGTCAAGCTATAGAGAGCAACCGAAATACGAGCGTGCAGTCCTCGAGTCGGCGGCGGCGGTTACACCGAGCTTCTATCAGTGCGATTGCCGCAAGGGCTTTCAGCTCTGGGTCACCGAATATGTTTTCGATCTGATCTTTAACGCGATCCTTCACAGTCTTGTCCTTAGTCTTCCTCGGTTGTCGGGGCAGGTCACTAGCCAAGGATGCCGAATGCGGGAAGGGCTCTGTAAGCGATTGCGCCGATCAGTATCGCGAGGGCTATGGTCGACGTCATTATTGCGAGCGTGCTTTTCCTACCGAGTTCCCTTGTGAGGACGCTCATCGTTGCAATGCAGGGGAAGTACAATGTGACGACGAGTCCAAAGACGAAGAGTTGGAGGGGCGTCATAAAGAGTAGGAGGTTGCTCGCCGACGGCCCGTACTGCATCACGGCTAGGGCGATCAGCAACTGTAGCGTGAGTTCCTTGCGGAGGATCCCAACAACCAAACATATACTTGCTACGGCAGGGAGGCCCAGTAGCGCATACATCATTGGGTTCACCGGCGCCAAAAGTGTCTGAAGGTACCCCGTCTGGTAAAGTGCGCCAAGTACCATGCTCCCCATCATGATCATTGGAAGCGCGAGCACCATGAAACTCTTGAACCTGAACCACGTGCGGTTCAGGATCGTTGAGGCTCTAGGTCGTCTGAACGCAAACATTTCCATGACCAATTCAGATGCCTTCCCTGGAAGCAACCTGTTGAGTGACCAGCCAACTACAGCAATGACTAGCAGGTCGATTCCAAAGATAGCTGCGGCGTACTGCCATCCGGCAAAGACTCCGACCGCGGCCATGATCACAGCTATTCTGGCGCTGCACGGCGTTAGAGTGATCAATGTGCACGCCAGCATCCTCTCTCGTCTCGTCGAAAGGACCCGCGTCCCCATGATCGCCGGCACATTGCACCCGAACCCCATTATCATTGGAATTATGGACCTCCCGTGAAGGCCAATCTTGTGCATGATTGTGTCGGCAAGGTATGCTACGTTGTTCAGGTAACCACTATCTTCCAGAAGCGATAACACCAAGTAGAATGTGAGCACGTACGGTATCCCGACCGATAACGCGCCAAGAACCCCAGCATCTAGGCCCCACAGAAGAACTTGCGATACGAATCCGTTTCCGACGGCAGTAGTCACAATGAGCCTGATAGAAGGGGAAGCAAACCTGGCCCACAAGAAGCTTGTGGCGTCGCCGAGAAATCCTCCTACGGTCAGCATGAAGGCGAAGATCCCCGCGATCACACCCATTGCCAAAGGAATTCCAGTGTACGATGAGACAGCGTAATGCGTCAGTCTTTGAGACAGAAGAGGCGGCTGACCGACTCGAACTTGAACGGCGTCTGTTATCTGCCTTGCAAGTTCGTGCCTTTGACGAGCCATCACTAGGCTTGCTGGCTCATGATATTCAGATTCGATTGACTTGGCGAGTTCCTCGGTCAGCTCGACAGCTCGCGTCCCGCGATTCTCCCGACGTAGAAGCTTGGTAAACTCCTCGTCATTCTCGAGTAGTCGAATGGCGAGAGCACGAGCGCTTAATCGAAAGGGGATTTCTGGAAGGTCCCTTTTGATTGCTTCTTCGATTCTGCGTATCGCTTGCTCAAGGTGGACATCAAAGCCGCTCCATCCCCGAACGGTGATGACAGCGGGCTTCCCCGTGAGATATTCCAGCAGCTCTCGCAGACCTTCACCTTTCGAGGCAACTGAAGGGATGACTGGCGCTCCGAGCAGTTTCGAGAGTTTCTGGTAGTCAGTCCTTATCCCGACCTTTTGCGCATGGTCGACCAGATTGAGCGCTATTACAACCGGGAATTCCAGTTCGATGAGTTGGAGTGTCTGATACAGGTTCCTCTGTAGATTCGAAGCGTCCAGGACAGCCACGACAACTTGCGGTCTTTCCTCTAGGATGGCTCTGCGCGCAACCCATTGATCGTCCGATGTGGGGTCGAGGCTGTATGTCCCAGGAAGGTCTATGACGCCGACTGTCTTCCCACCGTACTTGGCGACGCCAAGATTCAGGTCAACGGTCTTGCCTGGATAGTTCGCGGTGACAGCTTGAAGTCCCGTTAGTCCGTTGAAGAGGGTGCTCTTCCCGACGTTGGGGTTTCCTGACAGCGCAACGGTCACGTCGACTTTCTGTACGGCTTTCTCGATAACAGCATGGCAGGACATGAGCTCCCAGACCTGGTGTTTCACACCCTTCGGGCCTGAACGATCGAAGCTACGTTTCTGCCAAGCGCGTAGTTGGCGCCCATAACATTCACGATTATCGGGCCTTCAAAAGGTGCCTTCTCCTCAACCCTCACTACAGTGCCTGGCATCAAACCTAGAGACGCGAGATACCGTAGCATGTCGGGTTCTTCGTCCGTGATCTTGACGAGGACAGCTTTGTCCTTCGGCTTGAAGTGGGAAAGTGGCTCAGATCTCTCTTCGTGAAGATGACCTGCTTCGTCTGGGATCGGGTTGCCGTGCGGGCAAGTTGTCGGTTGTTTCAACATCTTCTCTAGTGGTCTGATCATCTCGTCAGTCATTGCATGCTCCAGCTCGCAGGCTGTGTCATGGACGCCACTCCAGTCCATGCGCAGAACCTCCGTCAGGAGTCGCTCGGCCAAGCGATGCTTACGTATCACCTGCAGAGCGATCGCTCGGCCCTTGTCGCTGAGTTTTATCCCTCGATACGGAGCTCGCGCGATCAGCTTGTGTTTCTCAAGGTGGGTCAGCGTGTTTGTGACTGCGCCCGGAGTCACGCCGAGCTGCTGAGCCAGTTCGCCCGTCTTGACGGGGGTGGCTCTCTCCTGCAGCCTCCAAATGGCCTCTAGGTATTCCTCCAGAACTTGGGATATCGCATGCCGTATGGACGTTTTTTGGCCCTCGTAACTTGCCTTACTAGACCTCTCACTATTACACTTTACTAAGATCCTGGTAGGGCGGGTTGGTTGAAAGTATCATTCCACGGTTCTGTTCTACGGAACTAACTGGGCCAAGAGATCGACCTGTTCCAGCTCTGGGATGCAAGGCCAGAGCATCAGCTCATCAGCCCCGATTTCTGAGAAAGAATCAATCGCATCCTTCACCAGGTCTGGTGTAGATAGCATCCGGCTGACTAGATTCTCGGCTGCCTGACCTAGGAATCTGTAGTAATCATGTAGGAACACGCCGCCTCGATCAACAGCCTCTGGACCCAGCGCAAAATAGGTCGCGCAGACCAGTCGAGGTTTGCCCTTCCTGCCAGCAGCCTTCCATGAGTCCTCCACCAGCTTGAACGTGGAAGCGGCACGACTGGGGTCACTTCCACTTCCGCTGATGTATCCGTCAGCCCAGCGACTCACTCTTGCGATCGCCGAGGGCGAGTAGCCTCCAATGAGAATCTCTGGGCCGCCGGCTCTTGCGGGTTGAGGACCGATTGGTCCCAGATTCTCAGCGATGCTTTGGCCAGACCAGACTCTCTTCATAATCCTTAGCTGATCCTCGAATCGTCTCGCCCGTGTCTTGAAGGACACAGGAGCCGCGCGGAAGTCATCTCGTCTTGCGCCGATCGCGAGGCCCAGCGTGAGTCTGCCTCCTGAAATTCTATCCAACGTGCTGGCTTGCTTAGCTAGCACGCCCGGCCTTCTCAGAGGCGCTATCAGTATGGTTGTCATGAGCCTAGCTCTCTTGGTGACGGATGAGGCTGCGGCTAGCGTTATGAGAGGTTCATAGTTCGGATAGACGAGTCGATCTATTAGTCCAAGACTGGAGAACCCGCACTCATCAGCTCGCCTGGCCCACGCCAGAACAAGCTCGTTTGAGACATTTGGAATCGAAGCAGGCAATCCGATTCCGACTTTCATTTCTCAGCATCTATGTATGCCAAGCTACTGAGTTATTTCAATCTAGTAGCGCTCGTGACGCTCTGGAACCGCTCAGACTGATAACGGGCGATTTCCTGACGCTAAACAGGATGCGCCGGCTCAAATCTGCATTCTTGTACGTTTTTCTGGTGAATTGTGCAGAGCCCTCGTGCTTCTCATCCGAATATTGGATTTCAGCGAAGGATGAATCATCCATTCTGGTTTTATGCGACACTTGAAGTCATCGAGTTCGAATCAGGCAAGGTGAAGAGTTTGGTCTTCAATCCGTTCCTCAGCCTTGTCTTGTTGAGACTAATGGAGCTGTCGCTCAGCGCAGCAGTCGTCGTCGGGTTCTTCTACCTGATGATTAGACTCACTCAAGCGATAGAGCCGCACGAGATTGCTGCCGGGCTTCTGTCCTGGCTCTTGTGCGTCGCATTCATTGAACTTGTGCCTATGTGGGTAGCTTGGTGCGCACCAAATGCACGGCTGCCAGTATCATAACGGCACTGGCTCCACGCGCAAGGGCCCGAAGATCCAGGAGTCTAGATTGCGACTTCCAACGCAGCGTCCAGTTTCGAATAGTATTTCTTCACTTCTCCGGGTCCGTACTTTGATCGGAGTTTCTCAACCACTTCAGCGATTCTGCGCGGGTCGGATACCGGGGCGGCCTTGGCCGTCACTTTTCTTTCCCCCGCGGAGATTTGCATCGTGGGTTCGGCGAGGACGTTCTTGTACCAGTTCGAATCGGTTCCCTTGACGGGAACCAGATACAGCTTTTGACCTTCGTGAATGAACCACACGGGCGTTGAGACACTTCGTCCCGACCTTCGACCGGTGACTGTAATCTCCAGCTCTCTCACGTGCGCTAAATTCTTAATGAATTCGGGATCGGTCATGATGCATCCGAGATGGTTCTCGTCACGTTTGTCTATTATCTCTTTAGATATCTGGTCGACCGGCATCAAGAGGGACTTCGAATTGCAGACAGACTTGAAGTCTCGACTCCTGATTTCCGATGAGTGCAAGATTCTCTCTGGAGGCTCTTTCCAGTTGTGAGCCTTCTTGGTTTATTACTTCATGACTCCAAGGGGGTTGAAGATGTTTCCATGAACTATCGACGTCTGGGCAGCGCGGGTCTCAAGATCAGCGAGCTGTCGCTGGGTTCCTGGGTCACGTACGGTGGACAGGTAGGCGAAGAGGTCGCCGTCAAATGCATGTCAGCAGCATACGAGGCTGGAGTCAACTTCTTAGACAATGCGGAGGCTTACGCTGGAGGAAACGCTGAAGTCGTGATGGGTAATGTGATCAAGAAGATGGGTTGGCGGCGTGAGAGCCTCATAGTCTCCAGCAAGGTCTTCTGGGGCGGTGAAGGACCCAACGACGTAGGCCTCTCGCGAAAACACATCTTCGAGGCATGCCGGAACTCTCTAAGGCGCCTACAGCTTGACTACTTGGATCTCTTCTTCTGTCACCGACCTGATCCGAACACGCCCATCGAGGAGACGGTCCGCGCAATGGATGATCTGATCCACCAAGAGAAGATTCTCTATTGGGGGACATCTGAATGGAGCGCGGCAGAGATCATGCGTGCCCATGCTCTTGCCCGAGAGCACGGCCTCACTCCACCCCAGATGGAGCAGCCGCAGTACAACATGTTTCATCGAGACAGAGTGGAAAAGGAATACTTGCCACTGTACCGGGAGCTTGGCCTAGGGACAACGATCTGGAGTCCGCTAGCCTCGGGTGTTTTGACTGGCAAATACAACAAGGGCATTCCGCCAAACACACGTGCGACCCTCAAGGGTTTCGAATGGCTACGAAATTCCGTGATCACGCCAGAACGCATCGAGAAAGTGAGGCAGCTGCAGCCTGTCGCTGACGATTTGGGTTGCTCGATGGCGCAACTCGCCATTGCTTGGTGTTTGAGGAATCCAAACGTGAGCACGGTGATCACAGGCGCGAGCGGGCCAGAGCAAGTTGCCGAGAACATGAAAGCGGTTGAGGTTGCGCCGAGGCTGACCTCCGACATGATGGAGCGGATTGAACAAATTCTGCAGAACAAACCTCAACCAGATGAGGCCTAGCTCCCACAATGATCCGTGAGGATGCGGGACGGAAGCCGTCGCACTAGTCGCTCTCACCTATTGACTCGAACCTTGGACCCACAGTCCAAGCCGTTCAGTCGCCCGTTCCTTCCTCCAGCATGCTGGAAACAAAGATATAGCAACGGTTGTCCACCACGTAGCCTAGATTTCATCGAGCCCATTTTCGAATTCAAGTGACCGAAAGGAGGTGAACATTGTGAAGTTGAGCGCAAGAAATGTCCTGCAGGGCCGAGTCAAGAGTGTTCAGCACGGCGCCGTGAATTCCGAAGTTATTGTGCAGCTACCAGGCGGAGTCGAGATCGTTTCAATAATCACGAAAACAGCCGCTCAGAACTTGGGACTCAAGGAGGGCAAGCAGGTCTACGCCATCATCAAGGCCACAAATGTCATACTGGGTGTGGATTAAGTCTCCTTTGCTTTTTGGTTCTCTTTCATTTGTTCTTGAGTTCAAGACAGGGAACGGTGTAAGGATAGCCGTCACGCCTGATCGCATGGCATCATTCGGTACGAGCGGGAACAAGGCATTTCGGATCTCGGCCCAAGGTTGGGAGCATGTTATTTGTACGAGTTACCGGTTGAGCCGTGGTCAGGGCTTGAATAGGCAGGAGTGGTCGCCAGTGAAGTGGGTGACGCGACAGAACGTTCATGTAGATAGAGTTGCATGTCCGTGGTTGATCAAACGATTTGTCGATGCAAACGCGGAGTTCCTTTTCGTCCCTCCTGAAGAAGTCCAAGAGACTGCCGCAAGGGAGGGCGCAATTCCATTTGACGTCCAAGGCGTTGAACTCGGTCACAAAGGAGACAGGTGCAGCTTCGACGCCATAATCGCCAAGTACAACCTTACGGACCCGGCTCTACTTGAGCTTGCGAGAATCGTCAGAGCCGCAGACACCGCCAGGACGGAGCTTGCGCCTGAGAGTGTCGGACTGGAAGCGATCGCAGCGGGCTCGATGATGATCGCAAGGGATGATCATGAAGCTATAGAGAAGCAGGAGTATCTCTATGACGCGCTCTACGCATACTGCAAGCTACGTTTAGTCAAACAGAGTCATGCAAACGAGATTGAGAAACTAGACCCAAAACGAAGGCAAGAGTTCCTGAGGACCAAAGTGAGAGAGCATATCTATTGAGATCACCTGCGCGAGCTGCCGGCCACTTGTTCTGGGCGCTTTGCATTGTTGGCTCCTTTGCCATTCTAAGCTCGACAATGTCGAAGAATCCTGTGCTGAACCCATTTGCGAGGTCCCTCGAGACGCCGGACTCTCTTATGGGATTTGTTGCCGCTGCCTCGACCATTCCGGGGATACTGGTCAGCCTTCCTGCGGGCTCTCTATCCGATATGTTCGGCAGAAGAAGGCTACTCTTTGCATCTGGTGTGATATTCGCCTCAGCGCCTTTCCTCTATCTTCTTGTCAACGTTTGGTGGCAACTTGCGCTGGTCAGGTTCTACCATGGATTCGCAACAGCTATGTTCGTTCCTGTCGGAAACGCGTTCGTTACGGAACTATTCCCAAGCAGCAAAGCGGAGCGCATCTCTCTCTTCTCCTCTGCGACTATTGTCGGAAGGACTCTTGCCCCGTTCCTCGGAGGATACATTCTATTTGTGACCAACTACGGTTTCCATGAACTCTATCTAGCTGTTGGGGTCGCCGGCATCACAGCCTTCATCACGGGGCTGGCGCTTCTCAGGGAGAAATCTGAGGGCGTGGAAGAGAATCCGCAAGGTCTTCGCGGAGGCTCGCGGTTCTTCGAAGGGTGGACTGTCATTGCGAGAAACCGCGGGGCCCTGGTAGTGAGCTTGGTCGAAGCCTCCCAGTACTACGCCTATGGCGCCACAGAATTCTTCCTCGTGGGGTATCTGAAGGAAGTTGCTCATTTCGACTCATTTTCATTGGGAGTGATTCTAGGATCTCAACTTGCCATGGTCCCGTTGTTCAAACCCTTCATGGGAAAGCTTTCTGACAAGATTGGGAGAAGAGCGCCGATAGTAGTCGGATCGTTCGTCGGTGCGGTCGCTCTTGGCATGATACCTCTGAGCACCAACTTCTTCGTCCTCTTGTTAGTCTCGGTTGTGTACGGTGTAGGGTTCTCGATGGTGACCTCGTCGACTCCTGCGCTCGTCAGCGAGCTTGTCGATAAGGCGCACGTGGGCGCCGGCATGGGCTTTCTTGGCACAATCATGGATGTAGGACAGACATTGGGCCCGATCATAACAGGTTTGATACTCGCCACTACCCTTGGCTACTTTGGCTCGTTCACATCACTGACAGTGATTCTTCTAGGTGCCTGCGGAGTCTTCGTCGCCGCCAGGGCTGGCAGAGCCTAGACTCCTCGTATCAGCCCGCTCACCACACCGGGTATTTCTCCAAAGCTATTTGTTCAGTGTGCGCTTTATCGTGCAACCAGTGGACTGACAATGCCTGACACCTTGGAGGAGTTCAGAAACTATCGGGAGAAGATGAATGAAAGAATCCTAGCCTCGGGCAATCTTCAGATTCGGCGTTTCTTCAACTTGGACACCGCCGCCTACGAGCAAGGGGCGCTGCCGGCCAAGACGAAGGAATTGCTGGGCCTCGTCGCTTCGGTTGTACTTCGATGCGATGACTGCATAACATACCACATGATTCGTTGCGTAGAGGAAGGAGTGACCGACCCGGAATTCTATGAAGCCTTCAGCGTGGCCCTTGTCGTTGGAGGCTCAATTACGATACCACACATGAGGCGCGCAGTGGAACGTCTCGATCAATGCAGACTCCTGCCAAAGACCAGACCAAAAGACAGTAACGTGAAGGACATCACCTGACGGGAGGTAGGGTCTTCACTGGAGCAGTCTGGACGTTGCATTTAGGTCTGCGATGGTCTGCATGGAGAAATGAGCGTTGATCGACACTCACGCGCATCTACAATGGCCTGACTTCGACAAAGATAGAGAACAAGTAATCAAGAGAGCGTTCACGGCCGGTGTAAGCACGATCGTGAACATCGGGTACGACCTCAACGCGAGCCGCGAGGCAGTTCGAATCGCAGAGGATCACCAGGACGTCTACGCAGTAGTGGGAATCCATCCACACAATGCGAAGACAGTGGAGGTCGACGTACTCGAGAAGCTTCGTGAGCTTGCTCACGGCGCGAAGGTTGTGGCGATCGGTGAGATCGGACTTGACTACTACCGGAATCTGTCCCCTCGCGGTCGACAAAAGGAGGCATTCGAGCAGCAGATCCGTCTCGCCAAAGAATTAGATCTCCCAGTGGTAGTTCATGACCGTGAAGCACACGCTGATGTTATGGAAATGATTCGCAGTCTTGGCAAGGACGTCAACGGGGTTCTACACTGCTTCTCAGGCAGTGCAGAGATGGCAGAAGAAGCCATCGAGCTAGGTTACTTGGTTTCAATCGCAGGACCAGTCACATTCCCGAACGCGAGAAGACTTCATCAACTTGTCGAGCTTCTGCCCGAAGAATGGATTGTGCTGGAGACCGACTGCCCGTGGCTTGCACCGCAATCGAGGCGAGGAGGACGAAACGAACCTGCCTTCATACTTGAAACGGCACGCAAGGTGGCAGAGTTAAGAGGAATGCAGACCGACAAATTGGCTGACCTAACTTCACAGAATGCGAGACGCCTCTTTAGGATTCAATAGGATGAGTTCTCGGACGCTGCTTGGACTTCTTGTCTGTCTTCTTACTATCAGATCGAGGGCTGGTATAGCCACGAGAGAAGAGTTGATCAGTTCTTTGAGTGGAGACGGCTCAGTAGGGGTATTCTTTTCCTCAGGTCTTCAACGTTCCTCCGTACTTGGCTCGCGCCTCTTTCCGGATCGTAGTCTCTCGGCAGCTTGCTTCGCAGAGTATCGGGCGGTGTTAGGTTCGTGCTCCGCCGAAAGAAGCTGCTCCATTCATTTGGCACATCGTCCGTTGGATGGATTTCACCAAGCGCCGCGGCCACGAGAGTCCAGCACCTTGCGACGTTTGCCGCGTTGTATCCTCCTCCGCCGAAGGCAACTATCCTTCCAGAGGCAACCTCGTGAGCAAGCTTGTGCAGTGTCGTGATGATATCCTCGAATGTTCGCGTCGTGAGTTGAAGGTGAGCGAGCAGGTCGCCTGCGTGTGAGTCGGCTCCGCATTGAACTAGGATGAACTCTGGCTTGTAGGCGCGGACTAGGCCGGGTACGATCTCTCTGAATCCTGCAAGGTAGGGGTCGTCGCCGGTCCCTGGAGCCAACGGGATGTTGATCTTGAAGCCTTCTCCTTCTTTTTCTCCCGTCTCGGATGTGAATCCTGTTCCTGGAAACAGGTATCGGCCGTCTTCATGGAAATCCACGTCAAGAACTCCAGCATCAGAGTAGAACCCGTACATCACTCCGTCCCCGTGGTGCGCGTCCATATCGAAGTACATGACCCTATCGAGATGGTACTTCTTCTTCAGGTAGGCTATTGATACGGCCGGATCGTTGAAGACACAGAAGCCCGACGCTCTGTCCTCATGCGCGTGGTGAAGACCACCCGAGATGTTCATTCCATGGTCTGCTCGCTGGCTCATAACCGCGTCAACGGCATCAAGGGAAGCTCCCACGGTCATGGCTGACACCTCGTAGACACCCTTGAACGCGGGTGTGTCGCCAAGGTCGAGAAGGCCGTGCCCTATCTTGCTCATCCTCTTGACGAAGCTCACATACTCCTCTCTATGGAATAGTGTGACCTCCTCCTCGGTCGCAAAGCGTGGTGGAACGACATTGATTCCCCGATCATCGAACAGGCCTTTCATGCGTGAAAGCTCATACGTCAACTTCAATCTGATCGGTGTCAAGGGGTGGCCGGGGCCGAAATCGTACTTCAAGAACTCGTCGCTGTAGACATAAGCGAGCCTCGGGCTCACATGCGGCACATCCGATAATTCGCCGGTACTCACGGCTCAGATGAGCGTTATAGCACTATAGGGTTCGTCTGTGCCTCACCGAACCTGCGGATATGCGAGGGTTCGGTTGAAGAGGATCATCATAGCTCCGTCGATCGCGTAGTACGTCGTCAGGCACGGGTATCCATATTTCTTGATTCTTCTTTCGACTGACCGTTCTAGATTTATCCTGTGCCCATAGAAACTGGCGGTGCTGCGACGCGCTGCCATGCTTTCGTTGTTCTTTCTTGGAGCTCGAGAGCGTATTTGTTTCCGAGCTCGTTCGTCGCTCTGATAACGAGAAGATCTTCAACATTCCGTAGCTCACACTTTACGCGCGTAACAATGTCAGCTCCGCAACAGCCGACACAGTATCCAACGTGCGCGTCGACTTCACCCGCCGTCAAATCCTCGAAATTTGGATAGCTTTCGCACAGGCTGATTAGCACCTTGGCGCCTCTCAGGGAATTGTAGATGTCAGAAGGCAAGTTCACGCCTCTGCTCGTCAACTCCCCAGTGACCTTGCTGAGTACGTCCCATACGTAGCCGAGTTGCCCACATTCCTTCTTGGCCCTTTGTGCATCAAGCATTTCCAAACCTCCTTTCGAACATGCTATGACAAGAAGTTGTGTGCCATGTTCGCTATTTATCATTCGTCTTGATCAGAAACGGTTAGGCGTGCCTGGCGAGTTGCAGGCAGCAGTACTTGCCTAGGGCTTCTGTTACTGCAAGTGCACAGCAGACTTTCTTGAATGAACACTGGAGCAGGCTATCCGTTCCGTCTAGCACGTGAGTGTTGTAGGCGCGGAAGCGTAGCTACCTCGAGGAGAGGTGTGACCGAGCCAGCACGTGGGTGCTGGCCGGAGGCTACAGTATGAGAGGGCTCTAGGAGTTTGTCAACGTGTCTACTAGCTGTCCCACGGAGTCGTAGATGTTGAGTTTGAGCGCGACTTTACCTTGCAATGTGTGCGTGCCACAGCTAAGGCACGGGTCGTACGGTCTGATGACCATCTCGATTTGGTTGAGGATGCCTTGATCGTACTTGCCGCCTTTGATGAGGTCTCTGGCGGTCTTCTTCACCGCGATATTCATTGCCGCGTTGTTCTGCACCGTAGCGACCAACAGGTTGAGATCCTTCACGATGCCCCTGTCGTCAGTCTCATAGTCATGAATCAGGGTTCCTCTCGAAGCCTCCACAGATCCGATTCCTCGACCTGCTCTCGGCGTCACTGGGGCCCTGATATCGGTGCTTGTAATGTCCGGTTCGTCAAGCAGTTGGAGCAGCCTCTCAGTGCAGTACACGAGCTCTATCAGCCTGGCCCAGTGGGACAGCAGGGTAGCTTGGGCGGGGCGACCGAACTGACTTCTGAATTCTTCAAGTTCTTTCTGTGCCAAGGGAGTTGGAATCTTATCGACGACATTAATCCGTGCCAGAGCGTTGACTCTGTAGACGCCCACGGGGTTGTCTAGGTCCATCGTCATCTTGCCAGCTTTCTTGTAGTACGGGAACTTCAGGTAGCTCCAGGGCTCGACCAGTTCGGCGATGTAGTCGAGGTAGTTCTCAACTGCAAAGTCTTCATGCGATCCGTCTGGTTGCATCATTCTGAGCTTTCCGTCGTAGAGGCTTAGGCCTCCGTCATCCATCACCGTGCCGAGAAATCCCGTGTTGAATACGGCAAGGCTCTTCACCAGGTCGATGTACTTCGGGAAGATCTGCTCCTTGGCGAATTTCATTGAGAAGAGCGCGAAGTCATGCATCTCCTTCGCCATGCCTTTCACTTCTTCGATCTCTTCCTTCTTGAGCGGTCGGCTCCAGCCTCCTGGAACTGCCGCTGCCGGGTGTATCGCCTTTCCGGAAAGTAGCTGAGCTATTCGCGTGCCAAGGTGTCTAACGTGAACGACCCTCTTGGCTACGTCTGGGTTTGCTTTGACGACTCCGAAGACGTTCCTGTCCTTGTAGTCAGACGTTGGGCCGATGACGAAATCAGGACCGGAGAGAATCCAGAAATGAAGAATCCTGTCAGAGGCCATCTCTGCCATGTATACGAGTTCCCTTATCTTCCGTGCGGCCTCAGGAATCTTAACGCCGAACACGGCATCTGTTGCCTTCGCTGAGGCGAGATGGTGGGCCCACGGGCAGACACCGCATATGCGCGGTGTTATCCGCGGGAGTTCTTCGACCATTCGTCCGACGCAGAATTTCTCGAACCCTCTCAGTTCCACAACATGCATCTTCGCGTCTGCTACATTTCCCTGGTCGTCCAGCTGTATCGCTACCCTTGCATGTCCCTCGATACGAGTAACAGGTTCTATTACTATCTCTTTGGCCATCTTCATCACCTTGGTCTCAGCCGCGCTTTGGCCCCAACGAATCTGCTAAAACTTGCGGGCCTGTCAAGCATTGCTTTCACATCTACTCCTATGGTCGACAGCGCCCCCATCATGTCAACCATCTGGCTTGCGCCGGTTCTTATTGGACCGAAGCACCCTTCGCAGGGCATGCCTGCGGCGATACACCTTGGGATCTTCGGACCGCCCCATCCTCCCCCGTGGCAGCCGGTTCTCGTTGCGGGTCCTATACAGAAGTAGCCCTGCTCCAAGAGGCACCGCTCCTTATCTGGAGCCGGCAGTTCGAGCGTTCGTTTCAATACTGTGCCGGGCGCCACAGCCTTCTTTTCTCTCTTGAGAGGGCAGTCCTCACAGACGGCCTTCTCCTCCATCACGAAGGGCTTGTTCTCTAGCAGCGAATTGAGTGCCTGGACCATTACTCCGGGTTCGGTGGGGCACCCGGGTAGGTATACGTCGACTTTCACGACCTCGTCAACCGCGTAGACCCGATCCAAGAGCGCGGGGATTTTCTCAGAAGGAATCACGCTCGGAACGGTGCTACGCATGCTCTTGTATACGGTGTTCAAGAGGTCTTCGCGAGTGAACGAGTTTGCCAAGGATGGTACGCCGCCCCAGGAGGCGCAGGCGCCGTTTGCTATCAGAACCTTGCATTTCGCTCGCATCTCCTGTAGCACTTCCTTGTTCTCCTCCGTTCGTACACATCCGCTTACCATGCCGACATCTGCTTCAGGCAGTTCCATTTTGGTGCCTTCGCCAGTCTGTCCATAGTATTTGTGATCCATCACTACTGGAGAGTGAACAAACTCAACCTTAGGAAGGATTTCGAGGATCGCATCCCCTATGTCCAGCAGCGTCATCTCGCAGCCCGCGCAGGTGCCGAGCCACTCGTCAATGATCTTGGCGGTCATGCCCGTAACCGACCATACTGACCTGCGAAGTTGATATTTATCTCATGTCATACTAGCCTCTAGCCCACGTATAGAGAGGTCCATACAGTAAATCGGTGGCGATCACGTTCGGCGGGCGTTCGTGATTCCTCGCATCACATCTCGTGCAGGTGGATCGGAGGTTTCTACGTTGAACAGGTGTGATCTTCCGGAGCATGTGAAGAAGCCAGTCGTGGTACTTGGAGTAGGCAACGACCTCTTCGGCGACGATGGCTTCGGTCCTGCAACAGCTCGGTTTATCCTCCGAACCGCGAAGATGCCAAGTGACGTGTGCGTCCTTGATGTTGGAACGGCCATAATGCCCGTCTTGTTCGACATCATGTTGAGCGATGTGGGACCGAAGCGACTGATCATACTGGACACGGTGGATTTTGGAAAGAGGCCTGGAGAGTTGGCTCGACTATCTGTCGAGCAACTACCCCAAACCAGAGAAGGCGTTTTCTCTTTCCACACTTTCTCTGCGAGAAGGATGCTTCAGGAACTAAGAGACCGCAAAGGTGTGGAAGTGACCGTCCTAGCATGCCAAGCCAAGAATATCCCTTCCGAGATACAAGAAGGGCTCTCGGAACCTGTCAAAGACGCGGTCGGCAGGGCGGCTCAGATAGTGCTTAAAATGGCTGGCAAGTAGACTGTCACTGTTCTGCCGAGGATTTCTCGGTGCGCTGTCATGCCGGCTCTAACGTGCCATTCGTGCCGTTTGTCTTATATTAGCTACAACTAGTACCGCTAGTATCTCTGCCCACTGGCTCTAGGCGCATTGAGCAGAAGAGGGAACGAGGAGGACACTTGCATGCCTGAGATGGGCTCCGTACTTTCGATCCTGATGAAGCCCGGAGTACCGACCGTGGAAGCTTCGAGCTCGGTTCTGGATGTTGCTCGAACCATGAAGCACAAGCGGATCAGGAACCTTTTCGTTGTCAAAGACGGCAAGCCCATTGGCGTTGTTAGAGACTGGGACATCATAACGAACGTCGTCGCACTTCATCTCGATCCCTCATCAATCCAAGCCCGTCAGGTCATGTACACGCCGCCCCCTATGGTCGGGCTGAACGCGAGCCTAGGCGACATAACAAAACTCATGGGTGAGACTGGAGCTAGGCGAATCCTGGTCGCTGACAAGAGCGGCATGTATGGCACGGTAACCGCGGGCGATGTTCTAAACTTCGTGTCCGGGATACCCTCGAAGGCTTACGGCGATGTGCTGAAGAAGATCAGGGAGGAAGGCGCCTAGGGCAAGCCTCCCACACACGCTGAGGAATTCTAGATCTGCAAGGAGCCTAGTCTGGTCACGCTTAGTCGGTCAATTTGAGCGCTGCTTCGGTGCATTGGGGTTCACACGCCCTGCACTCGAGGCAGGCCTCAGGGTGAACTACATATGACTTCTTTGCCCCACTGTCGCTTCTGATCTCGAAAACGTTGGGATCTGAGGGACATATGTCATGACACGTTCCACAGCCCGTACACTTCTCGGTATCGATTTCAATCTTCACTCCCGCTATCCCACCATCAAGCTGCTCCTTCGACTATGACTCTGCTAGCGCCGCATTCACCTGTGCCGTCAGCTGATCGAGCGTGAACCCTCTAACAAATATTGCCTTCGGCGGGCACGTTGCCGCGCACGCTCCACATCCTTTACACAGTGCCTCATTCACCACCGCCCGCTTCTTGACTGCCCCATTCTCGCTATGCTCTTCTATCTTGATAGCCTTGAAGGTGCAGGGATCGACGCACATGGCGCATCCATCACACTTCGAAAGATCAACGAACGACTTTATCGGCTCGAGGTCAACCTTTCCTTGCGCGAGCGGTATCGAAGCCTTCGCTGCGGCGGCGCTACCCATGGCCACAGCGTCGGTCACGTCCTTCGGCCCCTGAGCCGCGCCGGCGATGAAGATTCCTTCAGTGGCCGTGTCAAGTGGCCTGAGCTTTGCGTGGGCTTCCTGAAGGAAGCCGTCTGCCGACTTGGCAATCTTCAGTTTCCCCTGAACATCAGTGAGTTTGGCGCTGGGCATCATCGCGGTTGCAAGCACAACTAGGTCCGCCCGTATCGCGAACGTTTCGTTTCCCGTCAGTACGTCATCCACGGTGACGGTAAGTTCGTCAGAGCTCGAAGTAACAATCGGAGGCGCTTGTGCCTCATACTTCATGAAGCGAATCAGCGCTTCAGAAGCGTCTCTGTAGTACTTCTCGTGGCCTCTCCCATAGGTTCGAATGTCTCTGTAAAGATAGTATACGTTCGCGTCCGGGTACTTCCTCTTGATGAGGAGCGCGTTCTTGAGAGCGCCGGTGCAGCAGACTCGCGAGCAGTACTTGTTGAGTTGCTGCCCTTCCCGAAGAGGTTTGTACACTCCTGGCTCCTGTCTTGAGCCGACACAGGAGATGAAGACTATGTTCTTCGTTGGAGCGCTGCGGAAGAAGGGCCCAAAAGCATCGCCCAGAAGAAGTTCGCCTTTCGTCGGCCCCTCCTCATCTAGTATTCGCTCCAGCTGGAGCATCGTGATCACGTTCTTGTGTGTCTTGTACCCGAACTCTCCATCGAGCGGATCGTACGAGTCGAAGCCGATCGCGGTTACGATTGTACCGATATCGAACTCAAGTTCCTCAGGCTTCTCGTTGAGGTCGATCGCTTTCTTCTCACACGCCTCGAGACACTTCCCGCACTTGTTGCATGTCTTCTCGTCGATGACGTACGCTGTAGGCACCGCGCCTCTGAACGGCATGTAGATGGCTCTTCTCTTGGTGAGGTGGAAGTCAAATTCGTTCGAGGTCTCAACCGGGCAGACGCTCACGCAGCGGGCACAGGCATCGCATCTTTCAGATACGAATCGCGGCCTCTTGGTGATCTTTACCTTGAAGTTTCCAATGTAGCCGTCAACGTTGCTGATTTCCGAGTTCGTGAACAGTTTGATCTTTGGATGCGAACTGACCTGCCTCATCATCGGGCCCACGGCATCCATCGCGTATTCGCCGGTCGGGTACAGCGTGTTGAGCCTAGCGGCCTTTCCGCCAATGCTCGGTTGATCCTCGACAAGACAGACCTCGAAACCTCTCTCTGCCAGATCAAGCGCGGTCCTCATCCCTGCCACGCCGGCGCCCACGACCAGCGCTCTCTCCGTAACTGCTACAGACTTCTTCTGGAGCGGTTCGAGGAGACGCGCCTTAGCGACGGCGATTCTCACGAGGTCCTTCGCTTTCTTGGTCGCTCTCTCTGGCTCAGCTGAGTGCACCCATGAACAGTGCTCTCGAATGTTGGCCATCTCGAAGAGGTACGGGTTGAGACCGCCTTCCTCGACGACCTTCCTGAAGGTGGCTTCGTGCATTCTAGGCGAGCATGAGGCAACGACAACCCGGTTTAGCTTCTGTTCGCTGATATCCGTCTTTATCATGGCTTGGCCGGGGGATGAGCAGTGTACAGGTAGGTCTTGGCGACCACAACGTTCGGCAACTTCTCCGCATATTCCCTCACGGCCTCGACATCCACAACGCCCGCTATGTTGATTCCACAGTGACAGATGTAGACCCCAACCCTAGGCTCCTGCGGCGTGGTCATGGGAACCTCACGACTCCTTGAGAACTATCGAGGCCTTCATCGCTGCGGCGCTTGCGTGCGCAACTGAATCTGGGATATCCTTGGGTCCCTCTGCTACCCCTGCAGTGAAGATGCCTCTTACAGGGGTCGTTACTGGGTCGATCTTTGGATTCTCCGTTGCAAAGAATCCGTCTTCAGCCACTGGAATGGAGAGTAGCTTTGCAAAGTCTCCGTTCGCTGCGGGCCGCAGACCTGCCGAGAGGACTACTAGGTCTACCTCTTGATCAATAAGCTCCCCAGTCTCGATGTTCTCCGCGCGAACGACGAGGTTCTTTGTTGCTGGGACCTCAATGATCTCAGCTACCCGGCCTTTAACGAACCTGATCTTGAATTCGCTCTCCGACCTTCTGTAGAATTCTTCGAACCCTTTTCCGAAAGCTCGGATGTCCATGTAGAAGATTGTGGTGTCAGCGCCGTGGACATGTTCTTTGACCAGTTCCGCTTCCTTGATGGCGTACATGCAGCATACTCTGGAGCAGTAATCAATTCCGGCTTTCTCGTCTCTCGAGCCTACGCATTGAACGAATGCGACCTTTCTCGGGATTCTACCGTCAGACGGACGGAGCACATGTCCGCCAGTCGGACCTGAGGCGCTCAGTAGCCTTTCGAGAGCGAGTCCCGTTATCACATTGTCGTATGTTCCAGCTCCGTACTCAGGTTTTCTCGCGATGTCGAAGACTTCACAGCCGGTAGCGACGATTATGGCTCCAACTTCCATATCCATCTCTTGTGGTTGCTGCTCGAGATTAGGAGCCCCCACGCCGCAGACCTTGGTACAGAGTCCGCATTCCAAGCAGTGATCCCTGTCGATCGTATACACTAGCGGGACCGCTTGGGGAAATGGGACGTAGATCGCTTTGCGGATTCCTACTCCTTGGTCGAACTCGTTAGGGACTTCCACCGGGCAGTGCTGCGCGCACACTCCACATCCGGTGCATTTGGTTTCGTCCACGTACCGTGGTTTTCTAACGACTTTGACCATGAAATTCCCGGCCTTTCCCGCGACCTCTTTGACTTCCGAGTACGTGAGAAGCTGGATGTTCGGATGCCTCGCGGCATCAACCATCTTAGGCGTCATTATGCAGGCAGCGCAATCGAGAGTGGGGAAAGTCTTGTCGAGTTGCGACATCTTGCCGCCTATGCTCGGCCTCTTTTCGACGACGTACACTTTGAAGCCTTGGTCTGCGAGGTCCAGTGCGGCCTGTACACCCGCAATGCCGGCGCCGATGACCAGTCCTGGTTTCGCCATGTCGGATCACGTCTTGAATGGACTGGGACCCAACTTTCTGATCTGTTCAGTGAAGTCTCGAACAGTCGTTGCGAACTTCTCTCCCTCGGAACTCGAAACCCATTCCAGCCGAAGGCGCTCAGGCTCGATCCCCATGTCCTGAAGCATGAGAGTCATCGCATCGAACCTGCGCTCGGTCTTGACGTTTCCATCGATGTAGTGGCAGTCCCCTGGATGGCATCCGCATATCAGGACTCCATCCGCACCTTTTGTGAGGGCCTCCATGACCAACGCGGGATGCACCATGCCGGAACACATGACGCGTATTATCCGAACGTTCGTAGGATACTGTATCCGCGAAGTTCCCGCTAAGTCGGCTCCGGCATATGAGCACCAGTTGCAAC
>Ga0209725_1000565_pt1 | contig 22488 bp, 19 predicted proteins | sample I18A1metaG_FD_184145 | JGI IMG/M metagenome (GOLD analysis project Ga0209725, IMG submission 184145) | Lake sediment bacterial and archeal communities from Gulf of Boni, Indonesia to study Microbial Dark Matter (Phase II) - ​I18A1 metaG... | ecosystem: Environmental > Aquatic > Freshwater > Lake...
GAGCCATGTGTTTGATCATGAACTCCCGTGGAGTTATGCAAGTCCCTTGACGCACTTCAAGAGGCTCGTCACTTACCATTTTCATCCTCAGGAGCTTACTCCAAAGCTCACAGTGGCTAGGCCATCGGACGGTCCATCTGGTCATTTCCTTGACATGCTTGAGTCCAAGTGTTTCCCTGTAGACGGTTGCGTCGCCGTTCAGGAAGCACTCGGCTTCTCCAACCGGTTCTGGAAACGTCGCTCTCTTCACGTAGTCCTCCATGATGTTTTGCACTTCGATCTCCTTGCCCTCATGCAGAATCTTCGCCTTCCTTGTGTAGGAGTCTAGGACGCCTTCCCAAGTCCACGAGATCTTGTACCTCAACGGCCCGTCAGCATACTCTCTCTGCGGGATACCCCCACAGTATGAGTGGATCTCGTAGACCTTGTCAAGCTTGGAACAGCCATAGCCGTAGAGAACGAGATCAATGCCGGGGTCAAGGCCACAGGCCGGAAGAATGGAGACTCGCGCCTCTCTAGCTGCATAGTCAAGTTCTGAAATCGCTCCCGGGTGAGACACGTCCACCATGCTTACCTGAGCCTCTACCGCGGCTTTGGCAACGTCAAGATTGAGCCGCGCGGGCAGTAGACATGCCACGACATCGAATCCGCTTCTCATGAGCTCGACCAGATCCCTGCTGTTTGCAGCATCCACCTGCCGGGCCTTGACTTTATGGCTCTTCAGATTAGAGATGATTCTGTGAACCTTTTCCACATCTAAATCAGCTGCAACGACCTCTGCCACTTGGCCGCTTTGTACCATGTCCCTGATGGCTGCAGATCCCTGCAAGCCGGCTCCCAAGACCAATATCCGCAAATCAGACCACGCCAACAGATCGGACTGAGCTCAGCTTCTCTATATATCTGTGCGATTGCAGTGGTCTATCGAGGGCAAATTCTCAGTCAGATCTGCACAGATCTGTACTGAAGTATCTCATCCCAGTGTCTGCGATCAGAGTTGCGATCCGGCTGCCTTTTGGGAGGCTCTTCGCTAAGTCTAATGCAGCCCTCACGTTTGCCCCGGAGGATATTCCTGCAAATATGCCCTCTTCTCTGGCTAGTCTCCTGGCCATCTCTATGGCCTCCTCATCTCGAACGCGCATGATCTCATCTACGAAGCTCGTGTCCAGAATCTCTGGAACGAATCCGTCGCCTATACCTTCAATCCTGTGTTTCCCCTTCTTTCCACCTGAGAGGACAGCGCATTCGGCAGGCTCCACGGCGGCAATCTTGACGCGCGGAATCTCCTTTTTGATGACCCTTGCAACACCCGTCAAAGTCCCGCCTGTGCCAACGCCTGCCACGAATCCTTGAAGTCGACGACCAGTCTGATCTAGAATCTCCCTAGCAGTCGATTCTTCATGTGCACGCACATTGTCCAGGTTTGTGAACTGCGAAGGGACCCATACGTTAGGAACAGTTGTTCTAAGTTCATCCACCCTCTTCAAGCATAGGTCGACATCGCTCTCGCCTCCAGGTGTGAAGATCAACTCAGCCCCATACGCCCGGATCGTTTTCTTCCTCTCCTCACTCATCCCTTCAGGCATAACGACAATCATCCTATACCCCTTCACGGCGGCGACCATGGCGAAAGCTACGCCGGTGTTTCCTGTGGTTGCCTCAACGATCACTGATCCCTTGGAGAGTTGACCAGATCGCTCAGCTTCTTGAACCATGTAACGCGCAATTCGATCCTTCAAGCTGCCGCCCGGATTCAGAAACTCAAGTTTCACAAGAAGCTCCCTGCCAAGTTCTTTGGTGATGCGATTCAACCTAACCATGGGGGTCATACCTACAGTGTCTAGGATAGTGTTCGCCACAACCATGGATGTTTCCTCGGTCACTCATCAGCGAGGAATGGTCTAAGCTTTCCCATATTGTTCCCTCAGGATTGCGACGAAGAAATGTTCTGCAGAGATACATAATGCCAGAGAAGGATGTGCATCCTAGATGTCTATCTTCAGCATCGTGGTGCGAAAATGCGATAGAATTCGGACACTGCGTACAGGGACTTTGGCGACGACCACTTCGAGAACCGTTTGTTGCGGCAGCGGTTAGAGTCCGAGATCTCTGTTCAGTGCTAACGCCCACAGTCAATAGCCAATTTCATAAGGACCCTTGAACAAGTTCGCGGGATCCCTCTGAAAATTGCCATAGTTGTCTATATGCTTGAAGGAAGGAGAGGCTCCCGTATATGGCAGGTTCTGGCAATGGCAAAGGTCACATAGATCACTCGTGAATAGTCAATACGGCTCAGGAGCATTGGAGTAGACCAATGTTGCGCAGGCTTCTCTCTCACACATCCGCCGTCGGATTGGCAGGTTCGACCTCCTACACGCGTAGGTCAAGTGAGAGGGCTGAGGAGGTCCTCAGTCTCTTGAAAGAACGTGTAGCTCTGGAAGGGAAAGTGATCTTGGATCTGGGTTGCGGGGTGGCTCCCCTATCAGAAAGCTTCCAACGAATATCTACGTTCCTTGTGGGCCTTGACGTAAACGAACGTTACGTGAGGGAAGCGCAGAGAAACACCTCTTTGGAGTTGGTCCTAGGTGATGCTAAGCGGATACCATTCAAGAATGATAGTTTCGACTTCATCTTGTGCAATGATGTGCTGGAGCATGTTCGAGACGAAGCGGAACTTATGCGAGAAGTTCTGAGGGTCCTAGCTTGTAACGGAGCGGCATATATCCAGTGCGCGAATAGGTATCAAATCATAGAGCCTCACTTTCTTCTCCCGTTTCTCTCGTGGATTCCTCGAACTTTGGCAAATATCTACGTCAGAATAGCCGGCAAAGGCAAGAATTATGAGGGTTACTATCCGAAGACTCGAAGAGGCATACTTGCATTAACCAAAGTTCACCGCACAGTGGACTTAACGTATGAGAGAACATACGCAAAAATCGAATCTCTTAACATTCGGTCGAAGGTGCTTCGACAAGTTGTTTCAGTAGCCAGGATAATCCTATCTGACCGATACATCGCCGCAGTTGCCCAGAACTTCAGCATAATCTCAATCCTAGTGTTCAAGGATTGATTGTCTAATGGTCGCAGCCACGAGCCCGAACAGTGGGTGAGTTACGTGAGGAAGGAACTATCAGGGGAGGATTTCTCTATTCGAATAATGGGCTTGTTCACATCATAACGCACCTGATCGCAAAGCCCGCACGGAGGTTTCCCAAGAACTAAGGTGCCTTGGGAACGGCCCAGAAGATAGAACGCATTTCCTTGCAGGTTCCACGCAGTATATCGCAACCGGTAAGCTTTCGTCCACCGTCACTATGAACTCTTCGCGATAGACTTCGCGTTGAAAGAGAACTTAATACAGCCCAGTCCCACAGTCAAGAGTGATCGGGCGCGTGTTACACACATGCGACCCCCACATCAGAAACATGATGTGCAGAGCCTATCGGAATCATACCAAGAAGTCTCAGGAATAGAACAATGAGTTGAAACACGACCTTGGTAAGTATACTGTTGGTGGGAAGTAGCAAAAGTAAGAGCAGCAGCCAAGTTGTGGTCGATGCCCTGAGAAGCAGAGGATTCCTAGTCGAGTGTGTTGACAGAGTAAAAGTTCCGAGTCTGTTGAAGATAATGAACTTCGACGTGATCTACGGCTTGCATTTCCAGACCTGTAGCCGCTACACAATGGCTGCAGAAATGCTAGGTAAGAAGACCATCATTCATTTCGTGGGAAGCGATGCCTACAGATATGCCAAGGAGAATGGAATTCGCAAGCTCATCTGGAGAAAGGTAGTGTATGCATGCGACCTAGTCCTCTATGTGTCCCCTCATCTGATGGAACTTGTGGGAAGAAGTGGGCGTGTTCTTCCGCTTCCAATACGCGTGGATCTTTTCAAGAAGGTGAAGGATAATAGGTCGCCAAAGAGAGACATACTCTACTATTGTCCAACCAGAGGAGACAGGGGTGAGGGGGGTGAAGTGACGTATCGATTAGATTGGGTTCTCAACTATGCTAAGAAACATCCAGAGGAGACAATAACCATAATAGGAAATCTTGGGCATCCGGCAGATTACAGGATCAATATGCCCAATGTGGAGGTCATACCTTCCGTACCGCACAGCAAGATGGTTGAGGTCTATGCTCAACATAGAAGGCTTATCCGTATGACGACTCAGGATGGACTGCCAACGATGGTGAGCGAAGCATTGCTCAGTGGTCTGGAGGTCATATTCAACGGGAAGAGAGTAACGGAGGTGCCGCCTGAAAGAGATCCGAAGGTCTTTGCCGAAAGGTTCGAGGAGGAACTGCGTAGGATTCTGTACCCCTCCTGACCTGCTTTTGACTATTTCATCTTCGGCCCATCTGGGCTTCTTGCTAGTAACAATCGAAGTAAGTGCGTAGTCTCTGCAGATCGACCCTGATCACAAAAGACATTAGAACCGCCTCTTCAAGACAAAACATCCTGATTGAGTTGACCATCTTATCACATGTTTCCCTAGGCTAAGATCCAAGTCAAACCGATGACGTCAGAATAGATTATCAAGATGATTCGGCATAGAACGTGGTCTGGTGCCCATGTTGGTCCGCAGGTATCGATCAGCTCTGGTGACAGGCGGGGCGGGCTTCATCGGGAGCCATATCGTAGACAGATTGATCGAAGAGGGATTCGAAGTTCGAGTTCTGGACGATCTCTCAACTGGATCTCTGAAAAACATCGACGAGCATTTGGGGAAGAACGGTTTTCACTTCTTGAAGGGCGACATCCGCGATCCAAACGTGCTTAGAAATGCCCTGAAGGGGGTTGAAATGGTATTTCATGAAGCGGCATTGACAAGCGTCCCTGACTCAGTAGCAGATCCCCTTTCCACGAATGAGGTCAACGCGACAGGTACACTGAAGCTACTCAAGGCCAGTGCCCAACTGGGAGTGCGCAGGTTGATCTACGCCTCTTCCTCGTCCGTCTACGGAGAGCAAACAAAGCGGCCAATCAAGGAAGACTTTGTTCCAAGGCCCATGTCGCCCTACGCCGTGTCCAAGCTTGCAGCTGAAAACTACTGCTCGACCTTCAGCAGACTTGGCCAACTCGAAACAGTATGCCTAAGATACTTCAATGTCTACGGACCAAGGCAGGGGCGCGGTCCGTATAGCGGCGTGATAAGAATCTTCCAAGATCGACTGCGAAGGAACAAACCTCCGATAATCTACGGTGACGGCCAGCAGACAAGAGACTTCGTATCAGTTCATGATGCTGTTCGGGCAAACATGCTTGCGATGACAGTAAAGGAGGCTGCCGGCAAGGTCTTTAACGTTGGTACTGGCACGGGAACCAGCATACAAACGTTGGCAAAGATGATTATTGGGGCAAGCGGAAGAAGATGTGTACATCCGATTCATGCTCCCTCTAGACATGGCGATATCAGACACAGCTGTGCTGACATTGGAAAAGCCCGCAGAATCCTTGGATACTCACCGACCGTAAGGCTACGGGACTATTTTCGCAAGCTCGCTAATAAGAGGGACGCTAAGCATCTGTAGGGATTCGATCTTTGATGAGGAAACCCTAGACATCTTGCGTAGTCATGAATGAAGGCTTTTTACAGATCTGTACTTATATCCTTGGAATATTGACGGGGGACGTTTGATGGGTCTGCTCAGAAAGAAGCTGTTGAGCGGAGAACGAGAACTGGGTCTATGGGGCCGGCTACGTAGGTTTCTCAACAATAGCCAACTTCGCGCTTAATGGAGCCTCCAGGAATGATTGAACTGGACAGGCCGCTCCTCTACATGTAGCTTGAGAACACATGTCTTTGAAGAGAGCCGTCAACATGGCCGGTCACTAGGATTCCGAATCGCTTGAGTGACGCTGGTTTGCAAACCCCGACGAAGACACATGCTCCGTTCGCGAATTGCGCGTCGTTCCCAGAATGTGTGAGGAGGATAAGGATCGCGATTCTTTGTAGGCATAATCTCTCCTCAATCGAACCAGGGGAGAAGGTTCACGTACATAGCAAGATCATGGCACTTGCAAAACAGAGTCCCGTTACCCTGTTCACGCCGCATGGGCACGCGTCACGGGACATGCAGTCACAGATGAGGATAATCCAAGTCTCTCCCCCCGGCTTGCGCTTCGCCCTAGCGTTGGTTCTGACGTTGTTTGCGCACAGGATGGAGTATGACTGCATCTATAGTCGAGATCTTCTGCTCGTTGTCCTTGCTATGCCCATGAAAGTCCTTGGAAAGTCCTTGGTCATTGAACTGAATGGGATTCCGTCACTAGAAGCCGAGATTCAAAGACAGGCTCAAAGGGTTCGTCAACCCAAATTAACGCCTCTCATATGCGGTTTGATTCGACTGGTTGAGGCTTTCGCAATTCAATGTGCAGATTTGGTTCTTCCCGTGACTACGAAGATGAAGAACAGTATCGTGAGAGACTACAGAACCGACATCAAAAGGGTCGTGGTGGTGCCGAACGCGGTAGATACCACAGTATTTAGGCCTCTTGAAGAAGATGGGGTAGAGATCCGCCGTAAACTCGGCATAGACAAAGAGACGGTTGTGCTACTTGTCAGCTCGTTCTCGGCCAAATGGAGAGGATTAGCGCAGCTCTTGCGAGTTGCTGATGCGATCCAACGCAAGAGAGAAGACATCGTATTCCTTGTTGTGGGCTCAGGGCCGCTACTTCAAGAAATGAAAACGGAAAGACCCAGATGCGAGGCTTTGAATCGAGTACTGTTCACAGGCGCGGTTGATCAATGTCTGGTACCAGTCTACATCAGCGCGGCTGATGTCTACGTTCATGACATGACGCCAGCGGCGGGCAGGCTCATCGAGAAGGAGGGACTCTGCCCGACAAAGATCCTAGAATCCATGTCTTGCGGCAAACCTGTCATAGCACCGAAGGAGACCGAACTTGAAAACATGCTGCGGAAGTCTAGTGGCGGTTTCTGCGCAGCCTCGACTGAACAGTTGGAGGCTCTCATAGAAATGTTCGCAGATTCTCCGAACCTCGCTAAATCAATGGGCAGGAACGCCAGACGGTACGTGCAGTTGAATCACGATCTCAACCGCCTGACCATGCTCAAGATAGCGTTGATAAGCAAAGTCGTTTCATCAAAGAGGGACAGGAGAGCAATCTTTGGCAAACTCGCGGAATCAGCAACTGTTCTCTCGTCCAATATGTGGATGGCATGTTCTCATGTGAGGTTGTGATGGATCTCGCTTCCTGGAACGAATTGGCTGTGATCATCCAGAAAGCTTATCGTCTGTAGGCCGCCCTCTCCCAGTTTGCGCTTAGTTTTCCATCATGAATGGCCTTTGACAGAGAGCGCGAGGGATTTCACATTGACTTTCTTCTAGGGTGACCTATGTAGCCGCCTGAGACGAGAACTTGAAGATCATTCTCCAATTTCGAAATTGTTCGCTCATCCTCAGATGAGAGGAGGCTAGCTGAAGCTAGGATTTTTCGGTTTTGTCTTAGCAGTTCTAGAAAGGTTGGTGCGAACACTTCCTTCCAGTAGCCTGGAGTGAGCTTGTAGTTGTATGGGTTTGCTTCGACGCCGATGTCCAGTTCAGCCATATAGAGAGGTGTCCTCTTCAGATGTAGCCAGCCTACAAAGACCGCTAGTGGGACGCCAACGACGGTTCCCCAGAACGAGAACCCCACAAAGTGGGGAAAGACTATCAGGAGATCTGGAATGTTCTTGATTGCAAGATAGTAAACCGTGACGAATGTCGACACATAGCCCAAAAGAAACGAGAAGTAGGTCGAATATCCCAGCCTAAAGTAGTACCATGCGCGATACACCCATCTGAGGTTGGCAAACCTTCCCATCTTCATTTTCATGTACTCCAATTGCCGTTAGGTCACCCCATAGATAAGCCATATGTTTGAGAGCACACCAATAGAAATGTCTGCGCTGGCTTTTCCATTACACTAGCGCGGACTGCTCCCTCACAAATCAAAAGGTGTGTGAGTCATTCCACTTGACAGGCCAATATCAGCATGAGAGAGACTACGGACTCTGATCTAGATTAAGTTGTATCATTTGATAAAGAGAACTGTCTACGTGAAGGAACTCACAGGAGTGGGGTTAGGAACATAAGACTCATCATTCAGATCTCGCCGTCTTATATTGGGCATCATGGAAGGGCTATGACGCTAGCTGTGTTCGGGGCGGGATGATAGATGTCTACTTTTCCGACGAAAGTAAGAGAGGTGCCTGCTATTGAGGTCAGGGAAGCAACGACCTTTGACATGGAGGGAGTTGCTGAGCTTCACAACGAGAACTATGGGCATGAAAAGACTTCGCAGCATTGGATCTGGGAGTATCAGACTCACCATCCTGCCCTCGCCGTTTTCACTGTTATGACGGACAACGGTCAAATAGTGGGAACGCAAGGTATGATTCCGATTTATCTGCGGTTAAGAGGAGAAACTTTTCTATCTGGCAAAAGCGAGAGCAGCCTCCTAGATCGTAAGTATCGCGGAGGCACAGCTTTCCAAGAGCTATATGCCTTCGCCATGTCGCTATGCAAGGCAAGAGGGATGAAGTGTATCTGGGGCCTAACAACTGCCGCGAGCGTGTGGCGTAACAAACTTCTCTTCTCCGTCTACGAAGACGCTGTTTACACATCTAGCTCTGTTCTCAATCTTCTACCTGCATTGTCGGAAATTCGTGGGATGAAGCAAAGTACGGTGAGGAGAGTCCGAGCGCACCTTCTAGCGTCTCTTGGATACTTCTACGGATCAGCTCGGCGATCTCTTAGGGGAAAATCCGTTGGCAAGAGGCAGTTTACAATTGAACATGATTTGAGGTCGTCCCATGACGTTGACCATTTGTATCAGCGTCTGACTGCGTTTCAGCATCCTGACCTAATCTACATCTGGCAAGACGAGGAGTATCGCAGATGGCGCATGTCCAGTAATCCAAACGCCAGATACATGACCCTATTCCTATACGAAGATAATACGTTGCAGTCTTACTGTTACGTCAACATGGCGAAGCGCTCAGTGGCCTACCTCACAGATTTGACATTTGCAGACGATGAGGCTGGCTCCTATTTGCTGCAGGCAGTTCTTCATAGGCTCCATGGTGAAGGTATTGCGACCGTATCGTTCTTAGGCAACCTGAAGAACCCGCTTGTCGCTAGCGTATTCGACGTGTTAGGGAGATTTGGCTTCATCAAGAAGAGGAGTCCTCTCGCCATCGTCATGAAGAACATATCGTGCGGGTGTGCGGAAACTATGTACGACGCGAGGAATTGGTATCTAAACGGCTTGTGGACTGAAGAGCGATGAGCATAGTGGTTTACAGAGGCACAGTATTGGATGTCTCGCAAGCCGGTTTCGACTGTGGCGGAGCTGCTTTCGCCTCAATCTTCTATGAGCAGGAAAGCATGTATCTTCTCTACACTGGAGCGGTTGATGTCGAATGGTCTAGGACCGGCATTGGTCTAGCTGAGTCCACTGACGGTGTGAACTTCAAGAAACTGTCTGACGTGAACCCGATCCTTGAGTGGAGTAGGCAGTATGGCAATCCTATAACGCCAGTTGTGTTTTGTGTGAGCGGATACTTTTACATGTTGTTCGCTGGAACTGTCGAAGGGCAACGGAGGATATATGTTGCCAAAGCAGACGATATCAAAGGGCCGTGGCGCTACGTGAAAGAGCTTATTCGGCCTGAGCAGTGGGAAGACAAGGCTGTTGACCTCGGCCCAAGCGTAGCCAAACTGACGGAGGACCAAGTGCTGGCTTACTATAGCACTGTTCCCTGGGGAGGACGGCGGGGGAGCTGGTTTGGTATCAAGTATCCCGTGCGAAGAATAGGCATACTCCGAATCAAGGTTAGATCACCGAACAACATTGAGGCTCACAGGTTCGAGGGAAATCCGTTGAAGCATTTGAATGGGCCTAAAGGCAGTTGGAACGAATCAGTTTTCTGTCCTGGCTACTTCTTGTACGGCGACGAACATTATTTCCTGCCATCTGCATCCACATACTCCGTGGGCTTCCCATATAGACAGTACATAGGATTAGCCAATGATTCTTCGCCATATTTCCAGAACCCTGACTGGATCAAGTTACTGATAAACGGCCCCAGAGACAAAGATCAAATCCTAGAAGGCAAAGGAGAAGTCGCGTTGGATACTCCCTGCCCCGTCATAAAGGACGGCCAGATATACTTGTTCTACGCGGCTATGAAAAGAGACTTGGAGACCCGCTACGGCGTCTGGAAAACTCAACTCGCAGTATTCCCATTGTTGGAGATACAGCGATGTAACATTGAAGCCAAGCTATCATTCTCCTGAGCCGAGAACGGGTGACAAACTGACAAATGGCAAACTGCTCATCTTGAACCCGGTTAGAAAGATTGGATCTGATCTTGTCGTTCTGTCATTCAAGAACTCGGGTTCGGCGGCCAATGATTAGAAAGTTGTCAGCTGTCAGCGAATGTTCAAACGTCTTGTACCGGAATGCTCCTTCCAGTACCCTCCTGGGGAAACGAAATTGCTTATGGAGTTTCTGGGTAACAATCTTCACAAGCTGGGGAAGGAACCAACCGATAAAACGTGTAGCAAGTATCTCCACGCCCAGGTCGTGAAAGTGTTTCTTGGTCTCTCGGTTGGTTATGTGGTAATGCCGGTAGCCAAGCCGACGGTCGTAGTACAGTTTTGTCCAGAGCCAGCTGAACGATACGTTCATGTTCGGGTGCTCCAGCCAGACAATTCCTATGCGTGGCTTCGTGACCCGAACATGTTCTTCGATCAACTTCCGCCTTAGTGCGGCGTTGGCGAAATGTTCGACAAGGCCCATGGAGAAAACCACGTCAAAGGATCCGTCTTCAAAAGGAAGGCGGAGCCCATCGGCCAGCACAAAGTTCTCGACCATTAGGGCCCCTGCTAGGTTTGTATCTACTCCGATGGTCTGAGCTCCATAGTTGCGCCTAAACCACCGAAGCCAACGGCCGTTCGAGCATCCGACTTCCAGCACTGTCATTTCCTCGCGCCTGGGAATCCGTCTCTTCAGCTCAGCAACAAGCTCCAGCTCCCACAACTGAACAAGAGCAGGTAAAATCCCCAATTGCGATATGTAGTTCTTCCAGTCAAACTCGCAACTCATCATCTTCCCTCGTGCATTTTAGATCAGAAGTGGTCTCGGACATCTGGTTGGAATCGGAGGATGCGAATGTCTGCCACGGGCAAGCTTCGGCTCGGAGCTAACAACGTCTATCTCATCCTTAAGGCGAAATCTCATCAAAAACTTCAGCCATTTGCTCTGTTAGTTTTCTACGCTCGAATTTGGTGATGTATTCTTGATCAGGCTGAAATCCCTCGAGCTCTCCCCTTTTCCGTCTTTCAAATATCGTTCCTAGTTCCTTCTTCATTTGTTGCTCATCAAAGGGGAGGACGAATCCTCCGTTGGACTCTTGGAGTATTCTCGCCGCATCCCCATCATGAGGAACGATGGCAAGAATCGGCCTACCGATGCGAAGATAATCGTATATCTTAGAGGGTGTCCACTTCGCAAAGGGAGGCATGACTAGCAAAAGGAAGTCGCATCCTAGGGCGAATTCAATAGCCCTTTTCCTTGAGAGTTGCAGTATACAGGTTGAGTTTGGCAGGTTCATACCTTGCACTGCTACTGCTCCCCGTCCGATGAATACCAGCTCAGCATCTCTGTCCAATTCATTGACTACCCCGGCAAATCGTATGATTATCTCTCGAAAAGCCGGATAGAAACTTCCAAGGAAAACAATAGTGAGTCTATCCGGATACAGGAAGCGAACCTTTAGGCCGCGAAAAACCGATTCATCATATCCGTCTGCGATGACCCGGACCTTAGTTTCGTCGATGCCATGAAGCTCGTACCATCGCTGTTTCACATGCCGATGGATAACGACTACCTTGTCAGCTGATTCGAGAATTCTCCGTTCAGCTTTTTTTATGCGTAGCATGTGAAACCGGCGTAGGGGTGCGATCAGGGTTCGATCGTACTGCTCCTTTAGGAAATCATTGACTGCCCATCCATCTAAGAAATCGGCAATCCAAGGAATATTGAATTCCTTCTTTAGCTTCATTGCCACGAAGGCAGTGGTGAACGTCGGCGAAGCGCTGTAGATTAGATGGACCTTCTGTCTGCTCAAGATCTTTCTTGCTTCTCTGCAAGCAGGAGAATACCAAGTCCTGTAGTAATCCGGAAAATCTGCGGATATCTTTAGCTTGTGGCGAATGCGTTGCCACAGTGGTGACGGTTCCCGATGAGGAACCCGGTGTACCTCAAGATTTTCCGGTATCTCCTTGAGCAGGTAATAGTCTTTTCCATAGCTTACGCTTTCATCTGCGGATATCACAATGGGTTGCCAGCCGAACTCAGGAAGGAGCTTGGCGAACGCTGTCCCCCTCCAGTCCGCTGCAAGTGGGGGAAAGAAATAGTCGACGAACAGAACCTTCCTCATGTCGATGCGTTCCCCCGCCTCGATCTGAGATAACGGTCTGCTTCGATAAACCTTTCCAATGATTCCGTCAGATGGACAATCATTCCTCCCATTTGGTGAAAGTTGAGGTGTTTATGGCGTAACTCGGAGTTCCTCATGACATTATAGATTGGCGTGTCTTTTCGAAAACTAGTGCTCTCATATTAGTAAGTCTCCTGGGAAATTGAGTCATAAGTCGTCAAAATGCTTCGGCATCTTCAAGAGCGTGAATCTTATGGACATATATATTCTTGTGCATTTAGCCCACTATCTTACGATCACAATCCGAATCGTTGAACAAGTTGAGTCTCCAAGCACATCGAAAGCGGGAATACAGTCACTCATGCAACGTCGTGTGCATCTCTCACGAGGTTTGTCTAACGAAATCCTCACCTTCCTCTGCGCAAGGCAGTGAGTACCCATACAGATCTGTGGTTGTATGAACACATACCGCATGAGCAGCACCCCAATAAGTCTACATGTGATTTTGATAGGGCCTCGATTGGGGCTGGTTGATTTCCAATCGAAGATCCTTCAGTCAGAGGTAATAGACAGAGGATTTCATAGTGGCGTGTCTCTAGCGAGCGCTGACATTCCTGGCAAACCAGAGTTTATGATCATGAATGACGCTTTTATAAGGAAGGAGAGGCGGGGCGAATCTTACCCTCGTCAAACCGCTGAACCGGCCGGATAGAGGAAGAAACCAATCATGTTGGACAAGTTACAGTCTGTCTTGTTGTCACGACTTGTTAAGACCCGCAGACAACTCTCAGGAATAGGATTGAGCAAGATCCCAGGTATGCTGGCGGTCTATGAGCTTATGTTCCGAGTTCTTTGGCTCAACAGAAATATCATAGAAATCCAGGGCAGTAAGATGTATGTCAATGTTACCGATAGAGACCCGAGCATGCGGAACACATTTCGAGGGTACGCAGTCAACAAGGTCCATGAGGAATCCACAACAGCATTGTTTCGTAGAGTCGTTAGAGAAAGAGATGTCGTCATTGACCTTGGTGCCAACATCGGGTACTTTACCTTATTGGCAGCAAGACTCGTGGGCAAGGAAGGGAAAGTCTTTGCCTTTGAACCGGAGCCACGCAACTATGGCTACCTCGTGAGAAACGTTGAACTGAATAGATATGAGAATGTGGTTGCCCTCCAGAAGGCCGTTGCAGATAGACACGGAGTGGTCAAGCTATTTACATGTCCTTATGACACCGGTCATCATACTATTCAGAAGTATGACGGGATTCAGGCATATCGTCCTGATTTCGTCGATGAAAGGAAGGAATACGTTGAGGTTGAGCAGGTTAGCTTGGACGACTTTTTTGGCGAGCTAGTGGGTCCGATCAACGTAATCAAGATGGATGTTGAGGGCGCCGAAATGCTGGCTCTTATGGGAATGGAGCAGGTGATTAGAAGGAACAGGGATTTGGTGATGTTTATCGAATTTTTTCCCCTCCTGATTAGGAAGATGGGGCAATCTCCAGAGGAGTTTGCTCGTAGACTCATTGAGGATTTTCGTTTCGATGTCTTTGTCGTAAAGCATGACTACTCGATGAGAGATAGATCTTACTCAGACGGCCAACTTCACGTCAGAAACGTCGATCAGTTGATGAGTCTCTGCAGCAATTGGAAGGATCACCTCAATCTGTACCTAGAAAAATCTTCAGCAAGCAGGATCAGGTCTTAAGAGTCGTTTGAAGCCATATGCCTACCTCTTTTGCATCAGAGACGGAACTACCTGGAAGGAGGATCAGTGCAGATACACTGCAGATTATTGCCCACCGCTACTGCTGGGCCTCAGGATTCGTGTTCCGAAAAGAGATATTGGAAGTGGGCTGTGGACCTGGTCTTGGTCTGGGCTGGCTATCTCGCAATGCCAAACGCATAATCGGCGGAGACATTACCGAGGAAAACATAGCGCTTGCCAAGGAACACTATGGGCCAAGAGTGGAGCTCGTATGTATGGATGCTCACAAACTTCCCTTCAAAAACAATTCCGTGGATGTAGTGGTGTGCTTGGCGGCCATAATCTACATGGATTTGCCCGTCTTTCTGGATGAGTGTCACCGAGTCCTCAGAACGGGTAGCATGCTCGTTATCAACGCGCCTAACAAGGATTTGCCAAGTTTCCGTCCGAGCCGTCTCAGTCGCAAGTATTACTCAGTTCCAGAGCTATATTCATTACTCAATCAGCATCATTTTGATGCGAATTTCTTCGGAGCCTTCCCTGCTACACAAGGTCCAACAAGGATTTGGTCAAGGTTTCTACTTATCGGAAGAATCGCGGGCGGCAGAACCCTTAGGTTTCTGGGGCTTTACAAACTCGCCAAACGACTGACTGGTTTTCAAACTACAAGCATAACATTGAGAAAGGAACTCGGAGAAGGAGAAATGAGATCGGTCAAGAACATCCGAGTCGCACCCTTGCGATTCGATTCACCCGACATGCACCATAGAATTGTATACGCCGTAGCTTATGCGAGATAGCGATCTTGTTTTTCCGCGTGCTTTCTTCCTTCCACTCAGTTCGAGTAGAAACGGCGGATTGTCTGAATTACATATTCAACGCTTTCATCGTTGATTTCTGCGTTCATTGGCAGAGACAAGACTTCGCGACAAATGGCTTCCGTCATAGGCGAGTTTTGTGTCCCTAACCCCAGTCCTTCATGTTTCCACATGGGCTTTGGCCAGTGAATCAACACTTCTACGCCGTTATCCTTCAAATACTTGGCTAGCTCATGACGCCGCTTTGTTCGTACCACATAGTTCTGATATGTATCGCCATATTCATCCCCCTTGAAGTGCGGTAGCCTCAAATCCCCAATACCTGACAAACCTTTCAAGTACATGCCGGCTACTTGACGACGTCGGTCAAGCCATTTAGGAAGATGCCGTAGTTTGACGCTTAGTATCGCGGCCTGTAGATTATCCATCAGGCAAGAAAAACCGTGATAATGATATTCTCCAGTTTCTCGGTCCTCCCCATTGTAACGCAGACGAGAGATTTTGATGGCGACTTCTTCGCTGTCTGTGGCTGCAGCTCCAGCATCACCAAGAGCGCCTAGGACCTTGAAAGGATAGAAACTGAAACATCCTGTCAAGCCGAACGAGCCAGCCTTCTTGCCTTTGAATGTCGCCCCCAACGCCTGCGCCGCATCTTCGATAATGATCAAGTTGCGTTTCTCAGAGATAGCCATCAGCCGATCCATGTTACAAACGCGCCCGTTCAGTTGTGTAGGCATCAGGGCCCGGGTTCTCGGAGTTATGGCGCGTTCGACGGCATTCGTGTCCAGGTTATAGTCCTCTCCAACATCTACCAGAACAGGCTTGGCTCCAGTATGAACAATCGCAGATACACCTGCGACAAACGTATGCGCTGGTACTATGACCTCATCGCCTGGGCCAATACCTGCTGCAATCAAAGACAGGTGCAGTGCATGGAAGCCACTATTCACTCCTACTGCATATCGAGTCCCAACAAAAGCAGCTAGATTTCGCTCAAACTCTTTGAGTTGGCTTCGATAGACCAGGTCACCTTTAGAGAGGATGTCCTGAATGACTGAATCGATCTCCTGCTTGATTCGGGCATAATGAACATCAGGTTCAACGAAGCGGACCTTATATGTCATACTTGTTTTCTTCTCCCTACGATAATTTCCTAGGACAGACACTCTCGACTAGAGTGATGTCTTAGAGCTACGCGTTGAGACGACGGAGACCAATCCAAGACTCTCTTCACTGCGGACGCGATGCTCGTAGCCGTAGGGTAGTATGCTTTCTCCAAAGCTCTACTCATGGGAGCAGGTGTGTCTGGCAATGCCACTCTGAGAATTGGAGCCTTCAGGGACTCAAAGACAGTGCTTGCTACCATAGCAGAAATCTCGGCGGCGAATCCGCAGGTCATCCAACCTCCGTCAGCCACTACCAGTCGGCCCGTCTTAGCTACCGATTCCAAGATCAACTCTTTGTCGAGAGGTTTCAATGAGCGAACGTCAATCACTTCAACTTCAATACCGTGCGTTGCTAAGTCCTCCGCTGCCTTCATGGCCTGAACTGACATATAGGATGTGGCAACCACCGTAACGTCGTGTCCCTTCTTCCTTAGGGCGCCTTTGCCTATCGGAACCTCATAGATCTCCTCAGGGACGTCGCCGGTATCGTCATATAACCATCTGTCGTCGACATACACAACCGGGCTGTTGTCTCGGATGCTCGCAATGAGCAGGCCTTTCGCGTCGTAGGGGGTACTTGGCATCACAACCTTCAGGCCTGGGCTATGAGTGTAGATTGCCTGGAGAGCTTGCGAATGCTGGGCAGCCTGTTCCCCGCCTCTGTTGATGATTGCTCTGATGACAAGAGGCGCACTAACTCTGCCACCGAACATGTAATACATGCTGGAAGCTTGGTTGAAGATTTGTTCATTGGCCAACAGGGCGAAATCCATCCTTGGATGGACGACGATAGGTCTCATGCCGGCCAACGCAGCGCCAATTGCCACTCCAGTAACAGCATTCTCCGAAACCGGCGTATCAAATACCCTCTGAGAGCCAAACCTATCTTTCAGGCCCATGGTGGTGTCGCCCACATACCAAGGGCTGTTCACTCCCTGTCCGATCAAGAAGACCAATTCATCTTCATCCATCAATTGTCGTGTGGCCTCGTTGATAGCCATACCATAGGAAAGTAATCTGGCCATGAGTTATCCCCTATTTGAGGACGTAGTCTGATAGCTCTGACTCACTAGGCATGGGACTTTCTCTGGCCCAGGCCACTGCGTCATCGACTTCATCTGTCACTTTCTTGTGCAAGCGGCTAGCCTCAGCCTGAGTAAGGATAGCGTCCTTAATCAGACGCGCTTCGAGTAGCCTGATCGGGCAGCGGGCCATCCACTCATCCAACTCTTCTTTACTTCTAAGTCCCTTATCCAAGTCGTAGTTCGGGCCAACGTGTCCCCGCCAACGGTACGTTCTGCACTCGATTAGGGCAGGGCCCTTTCCTTGGCGGGCGTTCTGAACGGCCTCTCGGGCAGTCTTATGTACTACACACACATCGTTCCCATCGATCCGAGTGGCCGGTATGCAATGGGCTTTCGCTATGTCAGGGATATTATCGGCTGGCTTGCGATCCCTGATATGCATGTGAGTGGAGTAGAGGTTGTTCTCACAGACAAAGATAACTGGAGCCTTTCTCAGGGCTGCAAGATTAAGAGACTCGCAAAACACCCCTTCATCTGTCGCACCATCTCCAAAGAAGGTCACTGCGATCCTTTGGGTTTCCTGCATGGCGAACGCTATGGCTGCTCCGACTGCTAGCGGTATACTCGATCCCACCATGGCTGATGTTCCCATGAACCCGACCTCCGGGGCCACTAGGTGCATCGAGCCGCCTCTTCCCTTTGAGCAACCAGTCTTCTTTCCAAGTATCTCCGCTACCATTTGCTTCAGGTCACCCCCTTTGGCGAGGTAATGTCCATGGGACCGGTGATTTCCGAATACATAGTCATCGTTTCTTAAGGTCTTACAAACTCCAACCGCCACTGCTTCTTGTCCAGTGTAGAGATGGGTCGGGCATCTTACCTCTCCTTTGGAGATCATCTCAGCCAGTCGTTCTTCTACTTCACGCATCCGTAGCATCTCAGCATACATGGAGAGCAGCACTTCAGGGGAAATGTCTCGGATACATTCAATGTCCGTCGGATGCGAATCTTTTCCCATGCCGTTTGCCCTTTGAATTGAGCTTTAGTCAGATTCTGATGCTCTGCTCAAATCCGTATTTCTTATACCATTCAATAAACAGTCGTAACCCCTGTTCTAGGCTATGTTTGGGCTCCCATCCCAATAGGTTCTTGGCTCTAGTTGAGTCAGCAATTAGCCGCTCAACCTCACCAATCCTTGGTTCCACATGGGCTGGTTCCACCATCCCTTTCTTTCCGCATAGCTCAATCACCTTGTTGGCTAGATCGATCACGCTTACAGCTACACCGCTACCGAAATTGGTGGGCTCTCTTATTTGTTGGTCATGATTGAGGACCATATCGTAAGCCCTGACCGTGTCATCGATGTAGGTATAGTCCCTCGTTTGCTGTCCATCTCCGTAGATCACAGGCGGCATGTTGCTTAGAACTCGCCTAGTAAAGATCGATATCACTCCACCGTATCCTAGATCTTTTTGCCTAGGGCCAAAAGTATTGAAAGATCTGAGAACGGAAATATCCATGCCATAAGTCTGAACATACGCATGGCACATCCTGTCCGCTGCTATCTTGCTTGCACCATATGGGTGAGGCGCATTGAGGGGATGTTTTTCGTCGATTGGAACATAAAGTGCGGAGCCGTAAACCTCGCTGCTGGAGGCGAAAACGACCCTCTTAGGATCATGGATCCTGGCCGCCTCCAAGACGTTTTGCGTTCCTGTCACATTTATCCCGTACGTAAGCGTCGGTTCAATGTAAGACCTATCTACGTGAGCTTGAGCTGCCAAGTGAAATACCGCATCCGCATCCCGCATTAGGTTGTCCAACAAGACAGGATCTCTGATGTCTCCTTTCAGCAACTTGAAATTCTTGTAATCAAGAAGGTGCTTTACGTTCATCAGGTTTCCGCTCAGGAAGTTGTCAAGGCAAAGAACAACATGCTTATCTCTGGTATACTTGTCGCAGAGATGACTTCCTATGAACCCGGCCCCACCTGTTATTAAGATCTTCATGGTTCAGCATGTCTCCGCAAGTTCTTTATAGATATGTTCCACCTTTTCCATTTGCTTTCTATACTCATTCCGCTCCTGCATGACCATTCTGTTGAAAATCCCGAAGTTGTCCCTGGCGCTCTTATTCTTCAAGAGATAGACAATTCTCTCGGCGAGTAGAGTCGGGTTCCTAGGGGGGACAACAAATCCTCCCTCACCATCCTTGACCCAGTTCCTATTGTCCGCGACATCTGTAACAATGACTGGCAGCTGACTGGCCATCGCCTCGGCCGTACTTGCGGCGAGTCCAGCGTCAGAGAGAGATGTGGAAACGTAGATCTCGACTGATGCCAAATATCGTGGAAGTTCATCGTTGGCAATGAAGCCCACGAACTTCATACTGTCGGCAACGCCCAAGGATCTTGCCAGATCTTCCAAGTAGTTCCTTTGCTTCCCATCGCCAGCAACAATGAACTCTGTCTCAGGCACTTGGTTCAGAATCAGTGGTGCGGCTCTAATCAATGACTCAACGTCATAGAGTTGGTTCAAACTCCGAAGCGATATTACTACTGGCGAGTCGCTACGCAAGCCTATGCTCTGCTTGAACCTCTCATCCCTCATGCCAGGGTTAAATTGTTGGGTGTCCACTCCAAAATAGACAAGCTTGACTTTGCGCCTTTCGGCACATAATTCCCCCATCCTCTCGATCAGGTGCTCTGCATCACAAGTGATAGCATCAGCTCTTGCTAGAGCAAACTTCACCTTCCACTTCGACATTCTAGATCTTCTTGGCATGATCAAGATATCTGAACCCCAAGCAGTCAAAATGAAAGGGTGAAACATGGTCAGCGCACCCCAAAACCCGTACGGTATAGCATAGTGGGCATGAAGAATATCAGGTTCTATTCTATTAAGCAGCCTTCTGGCCCGAGTAACAAGCGCCATGACAGGAATAACTCTCAGTCCTCGTTTCACTTCGAGGAAGTGTAAACCTACATTGGGAAGGTGACACTTTCCAGACACTGCCAGCGAAATGAGATGAACCTCATGTCCCTTGTCAGCAAAGTACCTCACCCATCTTTGTGTGTGAACTGATTCCGCGTCAGCAAGATAGCATATTCTCATGATGTATCGCACTTTTCCCAATATCTGACTGCAGCAGGATCCCATATCTAAATGTGGATTGCAAGATAAATTCTTCAGATCGGCAAGTCAGAAGTTGGTTCACAAGGCTAAACTAAACCAGAGAACAGCTGACGATCATTTTCAGTCTCCTCTGCGTGCAATGCTCAATCACAGTTCATGACTTCCAGCCAACATCCTACTACAATCTGGCATTGTTTGAAAGAGACGGAACATCATCTACTTTCGGAGGCCTTCTCTCGAACTCCGAAGACATTTCTGCCGCCCGAAGGGGGCTGGGACTCCTATAAAAGGGTCTCAACTGTGGAGTGAAAGACGACGGAAGATGTTCGCGACTCCTCCAATGAAGGCCTCATGCGGTAAGGTTCGATGTAGCCCTTGGAGAGCCAGGAGAAATAAGATTCGGCAGTACTCCACTGATCTCGTTCGCGTGATGGGATCGGGCTGCAAACCCTGCATTTCTTTCGTAAACGTAATCAGTGGGGAGCTACTATTCTTGAGGGGTGATTTCCTACGCGCAACAAGGGCTTTTCGACGAAGGCTGTGCATGGGGACCGGTTCTGCGACGAGACGACAGGCTCGTTCATAGTTCCGATATATCAGACGGCCGTGTTCACGCATCCCGAGGGAGGCAGAATCAGGGCGAGGGGACGTGAGATCAAGTACTCTCGAGAGGATAATCCGACCGTACACGCAGTAGAGCGAAAGATTGCCAGCCTAGAAGAGGGTGAGGACTGTGTAGCCCTATCCTCAGGGATGGCTGCATGCGCCTCTATCCTAATTGGCCTGCTGCAGACAGGAAACGAGGTCGTCGTTCCGAAGGACATGTACGGCTTGACCTACACTCTCGTACAGGATCTGACAAAGTTCGGAGTAAAACCGGTCTTCACAAACCCCGGAACGGACAATGTTGCAGAGCAGATTCATAGGCGGACGAAGCTCGTCTACGTTGAAGCAATGTCGAACCCTCTCTTGATCATATATGATATAGAACGCCTAGCAGAGGCTGCAAGCAGATTTGGTGCGTGTCTCGTTGTCGACAACACTTTTACAACTCCCTTTAACCTCAGACCGCTCTCTAAGGGCGCCGAACTCGTCGTGCACAGCGCAACCAAATATCTTGGCGGCCACAACGACGTGACAGCGGGAGCAGTAATCGGACCCGCCGAAACCTTAGAGATCGTCTGGGAATGGCGTAGAAGACTGGGATGCATCCTCGACCCCAACACCGCCTTCCTATTGGATCGAGGTCTCAAGACACTTGGCCTAAGGGTGGCGCGGCACAATGAGTCTGCCCTTACAGTCGCCAAGTTCCTCGAACAGCATAAAGGCGTGAAGAGAGTTCACTATCCTGGATTAGATTCACATCCAAGTCACGATTTGGCTAAGAGGTTGCTGAGAGGTTTCGGAGGTGTCGTATCATTCGAACTGAAGGGCACGTCAGACTTAGCCGTCAAGGTCATGAGAAAGTTGAGTGTGGTCAAGCGGGCGCCGAGTCTCGGCGGCACGGAGTCGCTCATCACTCATCCGGCGTCAACCTCCCACAAGGACATTCCGGCTCGTGAACGGGTGCGACTTGGCATAACTGACGCTTTGCTGAGAGTGTCTGTTGGACTAGAGGATGTAGAGGACCTCATCGGAGACCTAGATCAGGCGTTGTCTTCTAGATAAGTGGCGGGTACAGCGACAGCCAGTGTCTGCGTTGACAATGACTTTGGACAGGTGACTCAACGAAAGCAATCCTTTAAGTTGCCCTAAGGCTTGTGAAGGCTTGCCCAAGGAGCCCAAGAACTGACAGCATTAAGTGTGACTGAAATTGAGCGAATGGTACCTCGACTTCATTGACACTGATTATAGACCTTCGCTCAACGATCTGCTCTGCCTATTCAGAGTTCAACCGGCATCAGGATTCACAATTCAAGACGCTGCCGGAAGGGTCGCGTCTGAATCATCCGTAGGTACTTGGACCGAGGTCACGACAATGAAGCCTCGAATTCGGAAGCTGATGGCCAAGGCGTACGAGATTGACGGAGACTTGGTCAAAGTGGCCTATCCGATCCAGCTTTTTGAGCCGGGGAACATGCCTCAGATAATCAGCTCCATAGCTGGAAACATCTTCGGGATGAAAGCAGTCCAAAACTTGAGGCTTGAAGACATTCGCTGGCCGCGGAGACTCCTCAGCTC
>Ga0209725_1000566_pt1 | contig 22460 bp, 20 predicted proteins | sample I18A1metaG_FD_184145 | JGI IMG/M metagenome (GOLD analysis project Ga0209725, IMG submission 184145) | Lake sediment bacterial and archeal communities from Gulf of Boni, Indonesia to study Microbial Dark Matter (Phase II) - ​I18A1 metaG... | ecosystem: Environmental > Aquatic > Freshwater > Lake...
TCCCAGTATCTTTCTCAAGAAACCAAACCTTGTCCCCTTCAGCGATAATGTCCTCGATAGTCGTATGCAAATCGGGATAATCCTGTAGTATCTTAGCAATGGCTTGTTTGCCGTGGTTGAAGTCAGTTTCCCTACCTCGAACTTTTCTGTCATGGTCAACATAATCGGGTGATACTAACTCGTCTATTATGGCTAAGTTTCGCTTATTGAATTCTTCCACAAAACGGCGGACAATTGCCTTATTCTCTTCTAACGACATAATACATTCCCTCTCCAATTAAATATATGATTTTGACTCGATTTAACACTTTCTTTTGGGTTTGGGTTTGGGATTAAAATTTAATTAGTTTTGTTTCAGAATTTCTTTTGTTTTTCTGGCTTGGCAATGTTGGTGCTGGGTGCTTGTCTACTTTCATTTTGCGTCAGAAAAACTTGATTTGTACGCTCTAGCGCCTTTGCGCAGAAGCATCTCAATTGTGTTGCTCCAGTCAGGCTCCACACGGTCTTCACGCTTAGCCCTCTGAACCTCCTCGGCATGTATCCGCTTTATCTCTTCGCAGAGCCTCTGATCCACAGTCGCAACTTCCACGGTTTTCCTGCGCGCGCGCTGACGACAACCAAGCTAAGGCGGATAAATCGAATTTCAGGCATCGTCATTGCGGGGCTCGGTGTAATTGCGCTCTCAAGTTTGGCATTCCAACCAATTTTTCAGAAAGCCTGAATTTTATACTCTTTGTTCTTTTCAGTGTGCACAATTTGGCTTTCAAGATCCTTCATGAACTTGGCAAATAATTCGGCGTTCTCTGTGTGAATTGGAAAGATTTTTGCTGCGTTTATCGCTTTGAGCGTAGCTTTCAGCTGCAATGGCATCATATGTCCAGAAACGTGAACATGATATTGAGGCAAGCCATAATGCCTCAGCCAGTTAACAAGCCTTTCAAAATCAATCTCCATCTCCTCGTTAAAAGGCTCAGAAGCAGATAAGATGTAAAAGCTGCCCGCTGTTGGCTGCAATGTCACAAGTTCCTCGAAGTCATAAAAGGAGAGAGCTAAAACCACATTGCACTGCTGCTTCGAAACTTCGAACACGCCAAGAATCTTGTTTTTGCCTTCGTACCGTTCCATTATCTGTCTCTCCCATTCGTCATACCTTTTCTTCGACTTTCGAAAAACCAGAACATTTTCATCATCTAAATCTGGAACCTTCAAACCTCTATCCTTACGAAGTGCATCCAGCAGGTACGCCTGTTTTAGTGAAACAGCTAAACGCCGCTTATTCTTCTTGGCTGTTCGGTAAAAAGAATTCAAACGGTCGACATCTGAATAAGAGAATCCGGCAAGCACAATACCGCTTGCGCACCCAACAATATTGTCAAGTTTGTTTTCAACTTCACCTTCGGAAGAAACAGAGGCGCCGGTCATGTTTGTGGCTTCAGTGATAACTGCCACTGGTTCTGACGCCTTAGCCTTCTCAACAAAGTCACGTGACATTTGAGGCTTGGCTCCGTGATCTCTGAAGTCTCCTGTATAAACAATTGCGCCGTTCGAAGTGTGGATGATGAAGCCGTAGGCTCCTGGCACAGAATGATCAACATGCACAGGTTCAATCTCCAAATCGCCAACCACAATTTTGTCTCCAGTCCTGAAAGACTTGAACGTCATATCGTCAACGTTGAATTCTAAATCGGCTCTGCGTATCTCGCTTAGTGCTTGCAAAATAATTTTTGTTGTTTCACCACAGTAAACTGGAATTTCTCGTTTTATGAAGGACAAGTATGCAGAGTGATCCAAGTGTCCATGAGAAATGAAAACAGCATCAATCTCTGGTGCATCAGGTTTAAACTTGTAGACACCTTTAAGCTCTGGCAAAATTCCAAGCGCCTGCAAACTCTCTTCACTTCTAGGCGAAAGAAATGGCGGAGAGTAGAACTGCCTTTTCATTGCAAAGGACATTCCGAAATCAAGGAAGACTTTCGTATCTCTGTCTTGGAGCAGAATTTTGTTCCCGCCGATTTCGTTTACTCCGCCATAAAAGGTCAAAGTTGTTTCGTTCTTAACCATTATCCATCACCTCAACGCTTCTGCATTCTTACAAATGTTTGAAATGACAAGCATAATGGACGGAAAAGTGAAAACACTGAAAACCCTTGTATACTTTGGGCTTCCAGCTTCCTTCACAATCTTAACGTCGCCGCCGGCCCTGAAGTATCCTTTGATGAAAGCTTTCGTGATGCGCTCAGCCGGCACGTTCCCATATAAAGGCGAGAGGTAATGTCCAGAATAATACAGGAATTCGGCGACGTCCCAAACTCTGTCACCTCTCCTCGAGGCTTGTTCAAAATCCACCAAGTAAATTTTGCCATCTTTTCCCAACATGATGTTTTCAGGCTTTGTATCACCTAGACAGACGTCAAAAGAGTGCACCCTAGCCATTGTCTCACCAACCTTTGCCATGAGATGTAAGTCTTTTTCTGCTTCAATTTCATTTTTCAATTTGCCTATTCTTTTTATAGTCTTGTCAACACCCTCCCCTTCAATGTACTCCGTAAAAATTAGCCGCTCGTCATGGCTTATGCATAGAACCTTTGGAACATTGAATCCTTTAGAAAGCAAGAATTCGTTTATGGCGCATTCCCTTTCAAGCCTTGAACGTCCTATGACAGCAAAGCTTCGTGCGCCAACAGTCCACAAGGTGAGTGGAAACCACTTGAAACTAGACCAGTCTTTAAACCGTTTAACTACTGCTTTGTATTCCTCACCATTCGAGAAAGTTTTAATCAGATACACATCGTTCAAGACTCCGCCAATTCCTTTAATTTCAACTTTTGAGTCTTTGCCAGCTGAAAGCACTCTTCTTACAAAAGCTTCGATATCAATTTTCTCCCCTAAAGAGACAAGTCCATGCGCGGTGGGAATATACAAAAATCTCTGTGGGTCCACGAGGTGACGAGAAGTATCTGAAGGTCTCTGAAGCCTGAGAAATGCATCAGCGTTCTGCGATAAGAAACTCAAAATTTGCGGAAAAATTTCCAGCAAAGAAGTGAACAGAGCTCTAGGTGCAATTTTTGAAACTCTAATGAAACGCGCTTTTTGGCTTTTGACACCTTCTACGAATTTTCTTGGAATTTTCACATAGTCATCTGAAAAACTGATCAAGCCCTCTTTTTCGAGTAGTGCCAAAGCTTCTGAATACCCGCGAAAAACAGAGTCCAAATGTTTTTTCCGTTCTGAACCGCGGAGGAAGCTCAAACTGTAAATAATGGGTGGAAAAAGTCGGACCCTGTTCAATGCGGCCTCGAACATGAAGTATTGAGGTTTAATGTGAATATCATAGCAAAACTCTGGAAAACCTAAGACAATATTTTCCATAAGCTCAAGAATCAAACGTCTCTTTAATTTAACTTCTTGAGTGTGAAGATAATCTCCGCCAATCAAAGCGAAATACGGAAAGATTAATTCGCTAACTAGAGCTTCACCTAAAAACCCTCTGTCAACATCCCTCTCGAAAATCCACTGGTCCACCGCAAAAACAATAACGGGTTTTTCATCAAAAACTTTCACATAATTCATAAGTCGGGGCTGAAAATCACGAATAATCAAGAGGACTTCCAACGATGTCTTCGTGTCCGACAATCCTAGATCATAATCATCACCTAAGCATGTCGCGATAATTTGACAGGAACCGGCAACATGTCTACAAAAGTTGAGAATTCGCGTAGACAATCTTTCCTTTTGTTGTTTCGGATATTGAATCAAGGCTTCACCCTTGATAGGAGCCAACCATAAGATAGAACTATATCTCCGCGAATTATACTTACCTCATGCCTCCAGAAGTACAGACATTCGCTTTTTTCCAGCGCACGCTACTTCTCTAAATCAAAGCCTAACAAAAACGTGCCTAGTCGTTGATCTCTCAAATCGGCGTGCGTCCTATCCTTAAGATAGTTGACGCGCATCACAATAGTCGCGTAAAAAACCGAAATTTACAAGCAAAATACATTAATGAGAATTCATGAGAGTGTTTAAAGTAACTAATGTAGATAAAGGCTTAAGATGAAGGGGTTTAGATGACTACGCAAGTAGAAGTAATTTTTCAGCCAGAAGGAAAACGTGCACGAATTGAATCTGGCACTACTGTTTTAGAGGTGGCAAAACTTGTAGGAGCTGATCTAACCTCAATATGTGGCGGCAAAGGTAAATGTGGAAAATGTCGGGTAATAGTTGAAAAAGAAAGAAAAAACGTAGGGCCTATAACCAAAGCAGAGAAAGCGTTCCTATCACCGACGGAAATATCTGCAGGCTACAGGCTAGCTTGCTGCACATCAGTTAATGACCACGTCGTCGTCAAGATACCGGAGGAAAGCAGGACTGGACAGCAGAGGCTTCAAGTTGAAGGAATAGAAACCCCTGTTACGCTGGAACCTCTCATTAACAAATACTTCGTTAAATTGCCAAGTCCAACCCTTCGAGATTCCAGATCTGATGTTGACAGACTGCTTGACGAGTTATGGGCTCAGTATGGCCTTGAGAATCTAAAAGTAAGCTATAGCCTCCTCCGATGCCTGCCCCTCATCTTAAGGGACAGCGAATGGGAGGTAACCGTCGTCGTGTGGAACAACGCCACAATCATTGACGCGGAGTCTGGGGACACAACCCACAGAATCTTCGGATACGCCGTGGACATAGGCACAACTAAACTCGCTGGGTACCTCCTAGACCTAAACACAGGAAAGGTGATGGCAGTAGACTCCATAATGAACCCACAAATACCCTACGGTGAAGATGTGATAACAAGAATAACTTATGCAATGAGAGGGTTCAAGGAGCAAAAAGAACTCCAGAAAGTCGTTGCCACTGGTATAAATCAAATCTTTCAACGCCTATTAGAAAAGACGGGAGTTAGCTCTGAGGAAGTGTATGAAATGACCGCTGTCGGAAACACCGCCATGCACCATCTCTTTCTGAACATCTGCCCAAAGTATGTGGCCTTATCGCCATACCCGCCTGTTGTAAGAAGAGGGATAAATGTTCATGCAGAAAATGTTGGAGTTGACATCAATCCAAATGGCAGTATTCACGTCCTCCCCGTAATTGCGGGATTTGTTGGGGCAGATGCCGTTGCAGTGATGTTGGCAACTGAAATCTATAAGAAGGATGAGCTTTGCATGGCATTAGATATTGGAACGAACACTGAGGTTGTTTTGGGGAATAAAGACGAGATACTGGCATGTTCTTGCGCGTCCGGCCCAGCACTGGAAGGTGCTCACATAAAGCAGGGAATGAGAGCCGCAACAGGCGCAATTGAGAAGGTGAGAATAGACCCGAATACGCTTGAGATTAAGTATTGGACTATAGATGATGCTAAACCTTGTGGAATTTGTGGCTCAGCCATGGTGGATATCTCCTCTGAGATGTTAAAAACTGGCATAATTGACGTAGCAGGAACAATGAAGAATGATCTGGCCTCCTCACCTAGATTGCGTACCGGTGAAAGTGGACTGGAGTTTGTGCTAGCATGGGCAAAGGAAACCTCAACCGGAGAAGACATTGCCTTCACACAAAAGGACATCAGAGAAATTCAGTTAGCGAAAGCAGCAATGCACACAGGAGCTATGACATTGATGAAAAAGAAGGGCATAGTTGAAAAAGATATAGACATCCTCTTCATAGCTGGAGCCTTCGGCTCTTACGTAGATCCGGAGAACGCAAGAATAATCGGCATGTACCCTGAAGTGGTGCTAGAAAAGGTTAAAGTTGTGGGTAACGCCGCGGGAACTGGAGCGAGGATGGCTCTGGCTTCTAAGGCGGCCAGAAAAATTACTGAGGAAATCTCAAGCAAGGTAAAGTATGTGGAACTTGCGGCAGAACCCAATTTTCAAATAGAATTCTTCAACTCAAGTGCTTTGCCCTACGCAGACCTAACACGCTACCCACAGACAAGTGCGTTACTCAAGAAACTGGGTAAATATCCGAAAAAGCCTCCAAAGTACTTTCATTAATACCGTTGTAGATGAAGCTTCCATTTATGTTCAGCTGGCAACCCAATGGTGCGCGAGCAAGACCAGATACCAACAATCGCTCAATCAATTAAGGCTTAAGGCGGTTTTTTCAGCGTTTTCCATCACAGCTTGTTCGTCTAAAGTTTTCACCTGCCTGTTAGCCATGACGATTTTTCCGTCAACAATAACTGTGTCCACGTCGCTTCCGCGCGCGGAATGAACTAGGTTTGCATAGATGTTATGCATAGGTCTCAGGTGCGGTTTCAAAAGATCAACCAGTATGACGTCAGCTTTTTTGCCGACTTCCAAAGATCCGATACTTTCTTCAAGTTTCAATGCCTTAGCCGCGTTGATTGTCGCCATTTTTAAGGTTTCATAGGCTGATAGAGATTTTGGATCCAAGTAGAGGTGCTTTTGGAGTAGCGCTGCGAACTTCATGGTTTCAAACATGTCAAGCGTATTGTTGGTGGCTGGGCCATCTGTTCCTAAACCCACATTAATGCCAAGATCAAAGAGCTCCTTCACTTTTGCTATTCCGAGGCCGAGTTTTGCATTGGCCACGGGGTTATGAGCTACGTGGACCCTATGTTTGGAAAGGATGCGCCTATCTTTCTCTGACAGATGAATGCAATGGGCAGCCAGGGTGTGCCCTTTAAAGAAGCCTATTCTCTCCAGAAATTCAACTTCGGTTGAGCCATGTTTGTTTTCAAGTTTGCTAAACATTTCTTCCGACTCTGATAAATGAATGTGCGCTCCGATTCCAAGCTCTGAGGCGTTTTCTCTAATCTTCTCAAGCAATTCAGGACTGCAACTATAGGCTGCATGAGGGCCAAGGAAAGCTGTTATCCTACCATTAGCATGTCCATGAAAGGTTTTGGCAAAACTCACACTTGCCTTCAGCATTTTTTCGCCTTGTGCCTTTTCGAATTCAATTATGCCCTCTGCCAAAACGCCTCTTAAGCCGCTTTTCTCAACTGCCTTTGCAACCATACTTTCATGAAAATACATGTCTGCAAAACATGTTGTGCCACTTTTTATCATTTCTAAGCAGCCTAAAAGAGCTCCGGCGTATATGTCATCCGTTTTTAACTTGGCTTCCAGTGGCCATATTGTGTTTTCCAACCATGTGTTTAAAGGCTGATCTTCGGCTATTCCTCGAAAGAGAGTCATAGGCACATGTGTATGACAATTGATTAATCCTGGGATGGCCACCATTCCTTTTGCGTTTAACTTTATTTCAGCAGTTATATTTGCGGTAGCTGAACGTTTGCCGACAAACCTTATTTTTTGGCCCTTTATGGCTAATCCGCCGTCCTCAATGAAACTTGCATGGCTCATCGGCAAAATGAGACAGCCTTGAATTAGAATATCCGCCTTTTCCATGGTTCGCCCTTCTTTATGATGGTGAAGTAAAAATAAAAACTGTTCTGAATGGGTGATAGAGAGATACTCGCCCGTCATCCTCTTCATGATTGAAAACTCGAAAAATGGGAGACTTAGAGTTCTAGAATGTGGGTCCTGGTTGTCCAATTCTTTTTGTGAATGGGTGCAGTGCTGGTTCTTTGACTGTCGCAATCGATAATTCTTCTCTTAGCGGCATTGGTGTACCTATTTTTCTGCATATTAAGCTAAGCGAATCCTCTGTAAAGTTTAGCAGGCTTTGTCCTTCAGTGGTTAATTTGTACACTTTTCTGGGGCGATCGTTACACATATTCCATTCGCTTTTGACGTGGTTTCTCTTTTCCAAGGCGTTCAGAAGTGGGTAGATGGTGCTTGGGCCAAAGTAGACTCCAAAGGACTTGCGGATTTTTGTGATTATCTGGTACCCGTGCATAGGTTGAGTGCTTAAGAACTGCAGAACTATCAGGTCCAGGAGACCCTTCATCAATTTGACTTGAACTTCTTTTTGTGCGTTAACCATTTTTTTCTCCTTCTGTATTTTTGTTCAACAGTTGTTTTGTTAGACTTGTGTACAATATGTCTCTTTTATGACATATCGCAAGACTTTATATACCGCAAACCTGGATATAAAGGTTCATGCGTATTGCAAGCATAAAGAAGCATAACAGAGCATACCATTCTTTCACAATTTAAATAAGCTGAAACATACAGAGGTTCAAAGGTAGCACACCGAGAGGCGCGAAAAAGTGTCAGAAAGTTACAAAAAGGAAATTGTTCAACACATAACCAAAAACTTGCTCGGCATTCAACTACTAAGGTTAATCCACGCGCGGCCATTGTGGGGCTACAAAATAAAAAGGGAAATGGAGACAAAATTTAACGTGAAACTTAGGCATGGGGTTCTATATCCATTGCTGAATTCCTTGGAGCAAAGAGGCTTTTTGAGGAGTGAGAAACAAGAGCAGGCAGGTAGAGCAAGGAGAGTTTATACTATAACAAAGAAAGGAAAGGAATACATAAGAACATACTACAGCATATTGAGAGAACAAATAGACTTGAAAGACGTTAAGTAGCAATTGATGGCCTACTGAAAAACTGGTTTTGATATTCAAATTAGGTCGCCTTTTGTGCATTATTGCCCTCTCTTTAGTCCATTTAATGAAACCCCGAAAAATTTCTTTGTCACATTTTTAGGTGGATGACACTTGCAGTCGCATCCTGACTATGGTCTCAATTCTTAAGAAGACGCGAAGGTCCCTACGCGCGCGGAAAGTTCAGTTGTTTTATATAAAATCAAAAACCCAAGTTGAGTCTAAGCCCGAACGATTCAGCATTGCCCAGTTAGTCGTGAACTGACCGCGAAGATTTGCCTCATTTGATGTTATCTCTTGAGACTACTCTCAGCAGTTAGCCGCTGCGCCAACTGTTCTTTGCCAAGTCGCTCAAGCGTGCTTCTCAACTTGGGTAAAGACACTAGTGGCAAGGATTCTATATAAACGTACCTGTACAGCCGCATCTTTAACTATTCTGAAGCGTGAGTAGTTTTTTGACAGAATTAGTGAAACTCGGCTATGTTGGTTTAGTTTCGGAAGTTGCGGATACGTTGACTATTTAAGCTCGTCAGGCTTTCCGTATCGCAGCCTAATGTTCTTCTTTCTTGTCTTTGCTTTATATTTTGGCTAAAAGCTTAAACGTAATCTTTAGAATTCAAAGAGAGTGTTGTTAGGTTTGAGTGGCGCGGCAAGGAGACGGGCATGAATAGGGAGAAGTTCGAGGAAGACCTAGTTTTCTTGGTTTCAAAGTTAAGCCAGAATGTGAAGAAAGAGGCAGAAGAGAAGCTTAGTGCATTGAAGAATCATCTTATTCAGCTTCATAAAGAAAATGTTGTGAAGATAAATCACTCCGTAATGGAGCTTGTCTGCGCTAAGTACCTCATTTTGAAAGGTTACGAAGTGCTGGTGGAGCATTCCCTCAGCGAATCATTGACATGTGATTTATACGCCGTGAAAGGCTATGGAAGCCTCATAGTGGAGATAGAGACAGGTTTTATTCCACCTGAACACGCTTTAGATCCGTTAACTTACACTTCAGCCCGTATAGCCAGCAAAATAATCAGATACAGCAGTTATGCTGAAAAATTCGCATTAGGCATGCCTCCGCACTACATTTTGCCCTTTCCCCAAGCCTTAATCTTGACGCCGAGAGAGAGAACAATTAAAGACGTAGAAGCTATCAAAAGCCTCTGCGACCTGTATTATCACAACCCGCCTGTAACCTATGAAGAAATAAAGAACGCTCGCATACACGACATCTACATCATCGATGTAGACCAAACGAACGTGCAAGAAGTTGACCCAGAAGCCTACTTCAAGCGTGCCTCAACATAAAAAGAATGCTCTTAAAAACTCGCACGCGCTTTATGAAACCATCTTCAATGACGCAGATTTTCGGCCGACCGCAGAAAACGCTGCAAACACAATTATATGTGAAGCACTAATTAACGGCATAGTCCACTTTGCAAGAATGATTTAGAAGCGCGCATGATTCCATCATGGAGCTGATGACTAATGCCCTACTATGTCTATGTCATTCGGTGTAGAGGCGGCAGTTTTTATACAGGGTATACTAAAGATTTGGACTTGCGTTTGAAGCTTCATATGAATGGTAAAGGCGCTAGGTACACAAGGATGCATAAGCCGCTCAAGCTTGCTTACGTTGAAAGATTCAATTCGAGGCCAGAGGCCATGAGAGAAGAGAGAAAGATTAAAAGGCTGAATCACCTTCAGAAACTGGAAATGATAAACTCTAAAATTCAAAGAGGGAATTTTCGTGGCGAAAAGGAAGAGTTGGTGTGAAAAACTGGAGGACAGCAAGGGTCTGCCAAAAGTGGAAGAAATTACCGAGAAAATGAGTAAAAGATGGGGTTCGGGCACTGTGGTTATTCCAGCGCCAATGGAAGTTAATGAAATAATGCAGAAGGTGCCTGAAGGAAAACTCGTCACAATCAACGAAATCCGGGCAGCTTTGGCCGGAAAACACGGCGCGACTATTGGTTGTCCAATAACCACGGGAATTTTTGCTTGGATCGCTGCCAACGCCGCTCAAGAAAAGAGACAGAAAGGCGAGAAAGACATTACTCCTTACTGGCGCACGCTAAAAGCTGGCGGCGTGATCAACGAGAAATATCCGGGTGGAGCTGAAGCCCAGAAGAAGCTCTTGGAAAAGGAAGGCCACAAAGTGATTCAGAGAGGCAGGAACTACATAGTTGTCGGCTACGAAAAGGCGTTGGCAAAGCTTTAGGGTAACATTTTGGTTTGCTTTCCTAGTCTATTCGTACAACATTGGGCGCGTCCGGTTTACTTTAAGCGCGCCTTGATTCACTGAGTTTCGGCGCAGATGTAGTTTTTGTTTTGTAACTCTAGAGGGCATCCTCCGCCGCAGATTTGCAGTTGTGGGCAGTCTTTGCATTTTAGCTCCGCGTAGCCTCGCTTTCTTATTTCTAAGGCGAGCGGATGGTTCCAGATTTTTTGCCATTCATCCTTGAGTATGTTTCCTAGGCTTTGGAAGTAGCTTTGGCATGGGTAAACGTCGCCGTTTGGCCCGACACACATGTTTATCATGGCGGCTGTGCAGGATTTGACGCCTAAGCCAAGTTTGACAGGGTCAAGGCGGCAGTATTGAGTTGGCGTGTACCAGAGAAACTTCAGGCCAATCTGGCTGGCTTTGTCGCGGATCTTGGGCAACAGCTCATTTAACGTTTCAATTGGTAGGGCAAATTCTTCGCTGACTGCGCTGGCTTTTCCAGAGTATATTAGGCTGTTGCATCCGAAAGCTGCAATGCCCAGTTCTTTCAAAAGGTCCATGGTTTCCAAGAATTCTGAAGCGTTATACTTGCTGAGTGTCGTGTTTGTGGATACGTAGATTTGCGTCTTAACAGCATTTTTTATTCCCGCAATTGTTTCTTTCCAGCTTCCTTTTGCCGCTGTCATTATATCGTGAATTCTAGGCTTGTGCGACTCAAGTGTTATTTGGGCAAAGTCCAATCCGACTTTTTCCAAGGCTTCAACATAGGCTTTATCCTTCAATTTTCTGCCGTTGGTGACTAAGCCGGTGACCATGCCTCTATTCTGCGCGTAAAGCAAAAGTTCTGGCAAGTCATCGCGCAATGTAGGTTCGCCGCCGGTGAAGGTTAAGATGAAGACGCCGATTTGACCGAGACGGTCTATGACCTCTCTCCATCTTTCCGTGGTCAGCTCCTCCGTTTCGTGGGGTCCGCCAGCGTAGCAATGAACACAATTGTTTTGGCATCTAAAAGTGAGGGCCATATCCATCCGTAATGGCGACGAAAACTGTTGAGTGAAAGGTTCAACGCTCTCAACATCTAGAAAGGATACTGGACAAACCTTCTCTGTTTGTGCCAGCGTGCTGATGGTGTAAACAAGTTTCTCGTAATCTTCCTCTGCTTTCTTATGGTTTACCCGGTACATGCGGCGAATCCTGTTCAAAACCGCGTCCTCAGGCAGCCCCTGCATGAAAAAGTATGCGTAAGCAGTTGCCGTCTCATTGAGATGAAGAACTGTATTGGCGTTTATCACCATGACTCCTCGGCCGTCTGGTTCAGCGCGGAGCTGAAGGGCTAAACCTGCAAATTCGCCCTTTCCACGATAAGTGAAACGTCCATGAGGAATCGGAGGCGGCCGTAAAAACCTGCTCAGAAAGCTCATGTTTTAGCCCACACCTCCACCTGCACAAGCACAAGCGCATGATACGCACGCACAAGCACAGGCGCACGCTGCACACGCACAGACGCACTTGGCCTCGTGATGTGCTGGTTTTGTCGAGGCCTTTGCAGCTGGCATTGGAAGGATTGCGTTGGCAAATTTTTCCAGTTTGGCCACGATGTTGCCTGAAGTCTTCTCCACAGCAGTTGCAATGTTGTTGGCGAAGTCTGCCCCTGGAATTGTCGGCGGTTTGCCCGATTGGACAGGCGTTTCCACATTTGGCTTATAAGTTGGATGAGGGTGGTAGTGCTGGTAACCGTACCAGTACCAGAACCAGAATGGACTTGGCTCAAAAGCTCTGTCACGAAACGCCGTTTGCGTACGCGACTGATAGTTGGGATCAAGCAGAAGCCACAGCAATTCTTCGTCATAAGCCTTTGAGGCCAACTCAGGGGTGCCAGCTTGCTCTACTTGTTCCCATGCTTTTGCCACAATTTTCTTGTAATAGTCGACGGTGTCGCGTCTGCAGTATCCCCGGAGTTTTTCTTCCAAGGTGTCTCGAAGGAACATCACTGTTTGCGCCAGTTTCTCTTCTTCAAGGGTTCCGTCGTCCTTTATCGCCTTGAGAAAGTCAATTTCATAGTATCTTAACGGCGTTTCCACTGTTCCAGTTTTGTTTTGAAAAGCCGGCATCATCTTCAACTTAAGTGCAGGGTTTGTGGATTCAACCCAGACGGCCCTTTTTTGCAGGAGGCTGTAGAGGATTTCCGTAACTATCTGAGTGGGCTTCATTTCTAATAGATAAGATGCCTCCACGGCTGTCAAGCCGCGTCTTATTCCAAGGGTTTCCATACTGACTTTGGGCGCTAAGTATTGGCGTTTGCGAACGGCTAAGACAACAGCGCCTATTACAACTATAAAGAATCCAGATACGAAAAGCCCCAGTCCGTACCGCTGGAAAAAGGCAATCACGCCACTGGGCTGCTTCTCATAATTTTGCACGTACTCCTTTGGAAAAGAAACGCCGATAGGATATTGTTCATTAGGGGCAAGGTTCTGTTTCTCCCAATAAACTGCTAATCTATCATCTTCAAAGAATGCATTATTCCAATATACAGATGTTGTTTTCACCATGTCCTGAGTAATGCCAGGTGGCATGACAATCAAAATGCGAAGATCATAAACACTTGCTTGCTCCCACCAAGTTGGAATGAACTGCATCCCGACGTTACCCTCATTTTGAGTATCTTCCCATATCATATGGGCAACGTTCGTCGTGAGGTTGAAACTGACCGTTTGTCCAGCTGTCAGGGGCTCGTAAAGGTTAACCCGAACTTTATAATCGCTCCCGGAACTTGCGTCCGACGCTGACAGAACGTGACCATACTGATCCATGGCTTCGCCTATCGTGAAGTCGCTTTGAGGCTGACCAACCAAAACATAGTTTATGTTGGGACCGGAATCAAGCGTCATACTTATGTCGTAAAACAGATCAATTGTTCCGTTCTGGTTTATCCAAATTTTTACCCATTGATGATCAAGGTGATACTGTCTTTCTGCCGCGGTAACGCTAGTTGTAAGCCAAATAAGAATGAGTATCGCAAATATCGTGACCAGCAGAGGCCGCTTTTTCACCATTTTGGTTCCTCAGCTACCTCAAACGTGTTTCCGCAATATGTACAAGTTGCATACGGCACGCCAGATACAATCTTGATTTGGTTAGCATCAATCGAAGCTGAACAGTTCGGGCATTTGAGCCCAACTGCCTTCATCTGTCCAGAAACTTCTAACCTTTGGATCACGGTCTTTGGCTTTCGCGTTATGTAGTAGGCTATCCCGAAGCCAGCAACAAATAACATTGCGGCAACGATTAACCTTGTGGTTTCGTAAACTGAAGCTACAGCGAATATAATGCCAAAAAAGAAAAGAACCACAACCGCAATGGCGCCCAAGACTGTTAGGATTTTCATAGATATGACTGGTGTAACATCTCGCAATTTAACCTTGCCCTTTATTCCAAAAGCTTGCTTGGTTCTAGATTTTTGATGGAAGATGAAAAAAGCTGATTCTTCAGAAAAAACCAAACGTCAATGTTTTAGCTGTTTCCTTAAAGCTTCTTCAGCTTTTTCAATCGCTTCTTGCAGTTTTTCAGTCCGAGTGCCTCCGCCTTGAGCAAAGTTTAGCTTTCCCCCTCCTCCGCCTCCTATAATTGGCGACGCTTGTCTGACTATGTCGTTCGCGTCTACACCTTTCTCAAGCGCTGCTTTTCCAGCCATGACCATTATTCTGGCATTTTTTCCGTCCGCTCCGTAAAATATTGCAACCGTCGATTCATCTCTTTTCATTATCTCGTTTGCCGTCTGAACCATACGAGTGACATCAATCTCCATCTGAAAGTCGCGTTTCACAAGTCTTACGCCTCTATTGCTTCAGGTGTCTTTGTTTCAAGACCCACGCTTTCGCGGGCTGCCAACTCTTTGATAAGCTTTCTCCTCTCCGCGTTTGCTTCCTTCAATTCTTTGACAAGTTTTTCCGCTGTTTTATCTAGCTTCTCCAGTGGCGCATTCAAAATTTCTGAAAGCGTCCAAAGTAGCTTTTCATTGCTCTGCACAGCCTTCAGAGCTGAAATTCCAGTGGAATATGCGAGTCTTTCCACGCCGTCTTGAACCCTTTCTGTATATATGATTTTGATGAACCCGGTTTCGCCTGTGTTTTTGAGGTGGGTGCCAGCACACGCTTCAATGTCCCATTCCCCAGTTTTTACAACCCGAATCTCTTTGCCTGGAACCGCCCCGCCTTGATACAGTCTAAAGCCATAAAGGCCTTCCGCTTCACTCCTAGGCATCCATGTAGTTTCAACAGGCATATTCTGTAGAACTGCTTGATTCGCCAGTACCTCTATCTTCTGCACCTCTTCAGGCGTTAGTCTTCGATAATGCGAAATGTCCAGTCTGGAGCTTTCTATGCCTTTTTGTGTTCCAAACTGCCAGACGTGTTGTCCAAGAACCCGCCTTGCTGCACCATTAACCAAGTGTGTTGCCGTGTGACTTTTCATTAGACTGTAACGTTTATCCCAATCAATAACTCCTTTGATCCTGCTGTTCTCTTTTGCACCACCTGCATCTTTCACTTTGTGGACGATTATTTTTCCAATCTTCTGGGTGTCAACGACCTCGACCTTGGAAGCGCCAAGAATCAGATAACCCTTATCTCCAGGTTGCCCCCCGCCTTCCGGAAAGAAGCAAGTCTTGTCCAGAACAACATACTCGTTATCTATCACCTGTAAGATTCTAGCTTCGAACTCTTTCATGTACTGGTCTTTATAATATAGTTGCTCTGTTTGTGGGAGGTTTGCCACAGCGGCCTCAAGGCGCTCTTCAGCCTCTGCTATCTCCTCAACTGGTTTCGAGACCTGCATGTGCCTTTTGGCGATCAAGGCATAGAAGTTTTCTGGAATCTCCACCTTCAAGCTTTCATTTTCTGCGGTTTGCTTGACAATTTCAGGTGGAAGCCCGTGGGAATCATAAAGCTCTGTCAGAGTTTCTTCTGGAATCTTGCTCATATTTCTTGTTTTTAGGTCATTGGCGATTCTTTTAACCAGTCCTTCCCCTCTCTTTATGGTCTCCTCAAACTTGTCCTCTTCAACCTTGAGCGTGTCCATTATCTCGTTCCGCATTTCCCCCAGTTGCGGATAATCCCTTGACCAGAAGTCAATTTGCATATCCGTTATATCATAAAGCCTTTCGCTTATCCCTAACATTCTTAGCAACCGGTAGATTTTGCGGAAGAGCAGCCTAGCCAAGTATCCTTCGTGAATGTTTGATGGGACAACGCCCTCTGAAAGTATGAAGCTTAAACATTTCGTGTGGTCCGCAACAGCGAAAGCATTTTCGATTGGAACAAGCAATTTGTCTAACTCGTTGACGTCCATCCTTAACAGTTCTGCAACTCTTCTGCGCGCTTCCAGCCTGTTCGCCGTCTTATCTACGCTGACTAAGCCCGAATATTTGGCCACTTCCGATAAGAACCTGTTATCAACTTTTGTTATTCCAGCCATTTTGAAGATTTTGTCAAGCACATTTTCGTAAACCGTGTGAAAACAGCTTGGGGCCCCTTGAGAGAGCCATGCGTAGCGGTCTATTCCGTAACCCGTGTCCACTGTTCTTATCGGCAACTTGACAAACTCGTCATTAACAACTTTGTACTGCATAAAAACGAGGGTTGCAACCTCTAATCCGCGAATTATACTTTCAACATCTGGTCCTGCGTTCCCGCCGCCTACCCAGATGTCTTCTTTGTAAATAACCTCTTCAGACTTTACGCCCAGCACTTTGGTGACTAACTCGTGATGGTACCGCACTGTTTGGTCTTTCCAGTAGACTTCCTTGTCTGGATAGTTGAAAGCATGATGCCCTCCCATTTCAAAAATTGTGAGGTGCCTGCCAAAGGTCGGTCCCGTATTTGCTATGTCCACCAGACGAATGCACGGTTGAGCGATAACAAGAGGGTTGGCTGGAGGCGGGGCAATACCATCAGTCACATAAGGTTGAAAGTCAATTATGCTCGCGTGAGTCAAGTAAATGTCGTCCCGCCATCTTGCTACAACTGGATAAGGTTTTATTCGAGCATGGCCATGCTTTTCGAAAAATGATAAGAAAAGCTCTCGCATTTCCGGTAGACTGTAGCTTCTTTTCGTTGGAGGATTATTTATGAATGTGTAAAAGGCGCACTCCTCTGAAGTTGCCTCGCCACACGTTTCTTGCTCTGCGTTCTGGGTCCAAAAATACTCGCCACATTTTGGGCAGAGTTTCCTAACGTAGCCTTCGTCTTTGAAGAAGGGAAGCGCATACTCCTCAGCTGGAAATCGCCTCAACACACAAACGCTCCATCAGCAGATTGCTCTCTAATGCTTAGAGGGGTTAATGATGTACACGAATTTAAGCTATTACGCTATCCAATTTTGAAACCAAGTAAAAAGCCAGCAATAAAGCTCCCCATGAATGGTATGAGAGACACCAAGCCGATGAGCCATGAACCGGCTACACCTAAAAAGCCGAGGCCGCCTGCCAAAGCACTCCAGAGAGCCTCATAGTTTATACTAATTATTCCGCTTACGCCAAGATAAAGAAGTGCAATTATGAATATGCCTAGCAAAACTATAAAGAGCTTACTTATCTTCTTAATTGCAAAACCAACTACAAAGCCGCCTACCGCGCCCACGCCTAACTGATAGACAAGGGGTGATATGATTTCGCTCATCTGAAACCTCCACTTTCGCCTATGCTATAACCAGTTTGGTTTAAATGTGTTTTGCTCATAAAATATGAAACAAACAAGTCAGAAGTTGGAGGTGAAGAGCTACGGAATTACTTGACATATACCTGTTAAATCTCATTCTTACCCTTGGAATGTTCACAGTTCTAATTTTCCGTGCTTGGATTGAACTGAAGAATTATCGCATGATGTGGAGAGAGCTAGAATGGAAACAGACGTATCAAACTATGGGGCGCATCCTCAAAGCTGAAAAAGACCTATTTGCAAAGACCGAAGGCGGCGAAGAACTTTACCACATGTTATGTGAAATCTTTAATGTGGACAAAAAGAAAACTTAGGGAAGACCGATTATGAATGCAGCTAACGCGCGCGCGATGAACCTAATCTGGCGCACGCTAAGATTAGAAATAAAGACATATCTAAAATTGAAATAAAATAGGGAGAAGTTGTGTAGTTGAGATGTTGCCAATATCAAGAGAAGAGGCATTGAAGGTCATTGTGGAACATAACAAAGACAGTCAGGACATGATTCATTTCCTTGAATCAGAGGCAATTATGCGGGAATTGGCGACGAGATTAGGAGAGGATGTGGAATATTGGGGTATGCTCGGTTTGTTGCATGATATTGATTGGGGCACAACGAAACAATATTCAAGAGAGCATTTAACAAAGGCCCCTGGAATTTTAAAGCATGCAGGTTTTGACGATGACTTTATTCAAACCGTATTGTCTCATGGGTATGGATGGGATTGTGCTGGCTTGAAAGAAAAGAAACGAGAAAGAAAAATTGAGCATGCTCTCGCTGCGGCTGAGACTATGACTGGGTTGATTCATGCGTATGCCCTAATGCGCGGTAGAAAAGTGAGCAGTATGGATGTTTCTGGCTTGAAAAAGAAGTTCAAAGACAAGAAATTTGCAGCTGGCGTGAATCGTGATATAATCCTCGAGTGTGAGAAAACTGGGATTTCTCTTGATGAATTCATGCAGGTTTCAATTGATGCGATAAGAAAAATTGCAAAGGAAGTTGGCTTAAACTAGGAAGGCGCGCTTAGGGGAAATGCCAATTTTCAATCAGTTTTTCAATTCTTATCCTACGCTTTTCTAGTCCATAACGCCTAAAGGGCTTAGTCAAATGCCTCTGAGATCTGGTTGAAGTCATGTAAAGGTCTTTTCTTAATTCTCGTTTCACTGAAACCATAACCTTTTCAAGATTAAGATATTTTTTGCCGCATTTTTCACATTTGAAGCCCTTGCTCTTCCCCGTAGACTTCAAACGTCTGCCGCATTTTGGACAAATTGGATTCCGGTAAACTACTCTTGGTGCAAGTTTTAGCAAACGAATCTTTTCAAGGTTTATCGTCAGAGGGTTACTTGCGGAAGGTTTACGCACCCCGCCATAGGCCTCAACATAGTCTCCAAGGATAAGCTTGCTTGCAGCCTTGCGAAGAGCACCTGTGGGTTCGTAGGCTGCACAGTCTACTTCTCCGGTTTCATCTTTAATCGAGAAAAACGTATGTCTAAGCGGAACCATCCAAGGGTTTTTTGATACAATACCCCTTGCAATGACAGGGTTGTAGGGCGCTATCTGGTCTAGACTACAAATAGGTCTTAGGTGAGCGTCTGTCCCTTGGTTCGTGCGGAAGATAACCCATCGTTCAATAGGCTCAAGGGTTTTAACTATTCCAAAGGCTTTTTTCACAATTTCAGGCGTCTCTCCCCTGATGCCGAAGAGAATAGGATCCGGCCCCCTCGGCGTGATGATAACTCTGCCTTTTTCTAAGTCAACATTGTTAAAAGTGTAGGGCTCTGTAACCTTTTCCATCTTAAAGATTGAAACCTCATCTACTTTCCTCTTCAACCCGTAATTTTCCGGAACGCGATACGCAATAATCTCATACGAGTGATCTCCTTGAAGGGTTTCGCCAGTCGCCGCTAAACCGCCAATTATTCCTCTACAACTGTTGAAGCCCAGTGCCTCAGCTCCAAATTTTCGTATAAGCTTTAATGCCTCTTTTAGGTTTACAACTCCAGTTATCGTTCTTTCAGCGAAAGCTTTGACTTCTTTTGGAATTTTTGTTTTCTTGAAGAAAACTATTCCCGGGTCTGTTCCTTTAAACTCTAAATCTGAGTGTTCTTCAACCGTATTTGTTACGACATTTTTTATTTTGTCTTCCACGTTTTCGTCGTATTGGAATCTTAGACACAGTGCACCGTTTCCCCTCGTTTTCCAAGGCACGTTAGGGTTCAATCTAATCAAGTTTGGGTAGTCTATGAAATTAACGTTGAGTTTTAGTAGTTTTTCCACGAGGATGGCTGCAATGTGTGTTGTGCATCCTCTTCTTGTCGAATCTGTATCATCCAGGCCTATGTGTAGCGTTTTTTTGGTCATTATTAATGCTATTCCTCAACGGATTTAGAGATTAGACTACTAGGGATAAAAAAAGGTTCTTAGGCACGATAAAAAAGGGGAAAGCGTGTTATTTGGTTTCTTCCACAACTATCATTGTTAATGTTGACCTGACTTTGTCAAGTCTTCTAATGCGCCATGTAACTATCTCTTTTAACCTATCCATAGTGTCTGCTTTAACCCTTGCAACTATATCATAGACTCCGTAAACAGCGAAGGCCTCATCCACGCCTTCAACTTTCTTCAAATCCTTCAGCACATCTGCTTCTGAACCTATTTCCGTGTTTATAAGCACAAATGCTGTGGGCATTCAAATTCCTCAATTAATGTTGTCTTTTGTGAATTAAAATCTTTTTCTAAAACACAGAAATCGGCGAAAGTACCGCCTATTTTAAAGGCTAATATAGCTATGGATAGGCTTATTTTCTGTTTATAGGCATTAACTATTGAGGGCTTCAAGTATGCAAGTGGAAGAAGTAAAAGAATGCATATCGAGCCGGGAAATGCGGGCGTTGGAGATCAACGCGGAATATTTTGGAGTCTCCTTGCTTCAGCTTATGGAGAACGCTGGGCGCAATGTAGCCCTTGAGGTTTCTTCAAGGTTCAAGCCTGACCAATCAGTGGCTATTTTCTGTGGTTTGGGTGGAAACGGCGGGGATGGTTTTGTGGTGGCAAGACACTTGGCATCGATTGGCTTCAAAGTTACAGTTATTCTTGCTGGAAACGGCAAGGAAATAGTTCATAAAGCGGCCTTGGAAAACTGGAATGCCTTGCAGTTTCTAAGGGAAAGCGTTTCAATTCATGAAATTGCCGACAGCGCACTCATACCAGACGTGAACGCGGAAATAATTGTTGACGCCCTTCTTGGAACAGGTACCAAAGGGAAACTGAAGCCGCCAATTTTGCAGCTAGTTGAAAAAATCAATGCACTCAACGCCTTCAAAGTGGCTGTTGATGTGCCAACGGGAATAGATTCTGACACTGGAGAGGTTTTAGGTGACGCGGTTAAAGCCAACATAACGGTGACATTTCATAAGACAAAGGAGGGCCTCGATAACGCGAAAGACTATGTGGGTGAGCTCATTGTAAAACATATTGGCTTACCCAGAGAATTCGAAAAATATTCTGGGCCAGGGGACGTCACGCTTGTCACAAAATCTCGACCATCAGAATCTCATAAGGGCGATTTTGGACGTTTACTCGTTATAGGCGGAAGCGAAACGTTCTCAGGCGCTCCAACTCTGGTCTCTCTGGCCGCTTTCCGCACAGGCGTAGACATAGCATACCTTGCGGCTCCAGCGAAGACAGCGTACGCTATTTCTTCTATGTCACCAGATTTGATAACTTTGAAACTTGAGGGTGATCATCTAAATCTGCGCAACGTGCCAGCTTTGAGGACATACTTGAAAACTGTCGACGCGGTTGTCTTGGGTCCAGGTCTAGGTTTGCATTCGGAAACAAAAGAATTTGTTAAGGGCATTATTGAGGCGGTTGAAAGGGTCGGTAAGCCGTTGCTTTTAGATGCGGACGGTCTGAAAGCCTTTGCGGAGTTCAAAAGGCCCTTGAAGGTGCCTTTGGTGCTCACGCCGCATGGGGGTGAATATGCTCTGCTTACTGGCGCAAAGTTGCCCGAGGACTTTAACGAGAGGACGTCCGACGTGCAAAAGACAGCGGCAGAGTTATCTGCGGTAATATTGTTGAAGGGTCCGATAGACGTGATTTCAGATGGAAGAAGGCTTAAGCTCAATTTCACTGGCAACCCAGGCATGACTGTTGGGGGCACTGGAGACGTGCTTTCTGGAATTGTCGGTGCCTTTTTGGCTCAGAAGATTGACCCCTTTGAAGCTGCGGTTGCAGGAGCTTTTGTTAACGGTGCTGCTGGAGATTTTGTTTTTGAAGAAACAGGGTATCACATGGTTGCAACCGACCTCATTGACTGGATTCCAAATGTCTTGAATGACCCAATGAGCCACGTGAAGGTGCGAAAATCAAGTGCAAAAACTGCCTAAAATCGTCGTTTACCATGCGGGACAGTGTGACCCAAAAAAATGCAGTGGTCTAAAGCTTAAGCGTCGTGGGTTAGCGCGACTGGTGCGGCAAATAAGGTTTCTGCCGAAAAGGGCCATTGTGCTTAATCCTTTTTCGAAGATTGCTTTTTCTCCTTCTGACAAACAGCGAATTTCAGACTATGGGCTAGTTGCTTTGGATTGTAGCTGGGAACACGCTGAAAAGGTGTTGCTGAAACATGTGAGGGGAACCTCCAGATGTTTACCCGTTTTGACTGCGGGAAACCCTGTTAATTTCGGTAAGCCAACTAAGCTTACTACGGCAGAGGCCTTAGCTGCAGCCCTTTATATTGCTGGATTTAAGGACGAGGCTAATACGTTGCTCTCTGTCTTCAAGTGGGGGCACACATTTATTGAAATAAACTATGAAATGCTTGAAAGCTATGCAAATGCCAAGGACAGCGCTGATATAGTAAGGCTGCAAAACAGTTTTATTGGGAATATAAAAAAGGAATGAGGAATGCAGCAAACGTGTCCTCAAAGAACTTGAAGAGATACCTTGAAGGACTTGGTGTTAATGCGAGATTTCTCAGGTTTGAAGGGCATACAATGACGGTGGACGCAGCGGCTGGTCGTTTAGGTATCAACCGTG
>Ga0209725_1000567_pt1 | contig 22386 bp, 20 predicted proteins | sample I18A1metaG_FD_184145 | JGI IMG/M metagenome (GOLD analysis project Ga0209725, IMG submission 184145) | Lake sediment bacterial and archeal communities from Gulf of Boni, Indonesia to study Microbial Dark Matter (Phase II) - ​I18A1 metaG... | ecosystem: Environmental > Aquatic > Freshwater > Lake...
TCCGGAGTTCGGGCCAGAGAGGCTTGGCGCCCCGATATCAGGTTTCACGAGGATAAGTGACGAAGTCATAGAAACGAGAAGCCAGATCTACAACCCCGGTTTCGTCGTTGTTCTCGACTCCTCACTGCTAGGGACGGTTGACATCACGAAAGGGCTATTGGACAACGGCAAGGTCGTCCTCAATTCCTCCAAATTGTCCAGCGAGATGGCAACGAAACTCTCGCTCGACGTGAGTCAGGTTCGGACCATAGACGCCACGCATCTGGCGATGGAGATAGCCGGCCGACCCATCGTCAACACCGCGATGCTCGGAGCTTTGGCTAAGCTCGCACCGCTTGTCTCAGTTGGTTCGATAGAGATTGCAATCAAGGAGCGTTTCACGGGAGGCCTAGCTGAGAAGAACATCGAGCTAGTACGGGTTGTTCACCAGATGGTGGAATGAGGCATGAGCGCAGAAGAAGACAAACCTGGTTGGACATCACTTGCGATGGGGGCGGTACTGGTTACCCCTGGATCAGCAGAACGAAACAAGACGGGAACTTGGCGGCTCAAGCGGCCAGTATTGGATGCAAAGAAATGCACCAACTGCCTGATTTGCTGGATATACTGCCCTGAGCCTGCGATCGTGCGCGGGGCCAAGACGATCGAGTTCAACTATGATTACTGCAAAGGATGCGGAATCTGCGCGGTTGAGTGCCCCCTGAAAGCCGTCTCCATGATGGAGGAGACCTAGAATGACCAAGGCGGTTTCGCAACAGATCGTCGGAATGAACGGCGACGAGGCAGTCGCGTTCGCGGCGAAACAGGCGAATGTCGACGTTGTTGCAGCTTACCCGATCACGCCCCAGACGATCATAGTTGAGAGGTTCAGCGACTACGTAGCGAACGGAGAGGTCGACACGCAGTTCCTGTGCGTCGAGTCGGAGCACTCTGCCCTTTCAGCATGCGTCGGGTCGAGCCTCGCGGGATCAAGAGTCTTCACTGCCACCTCAAGCCAAGGTTTGGCGCTGATGCATGAAGTGCTCTACCTTGCCTCGGGTCTGCGTACACCGGTTGTTATGGCAGTCGTCAACCGAGCTCTCTCAGCCCCAATCAACATACACAACGATCACTCAGACATGATGGGCTCGAGAGACTGTGGGTGGATCCAACTCTACGCAGAAAATGCACAGGAGGCGTACGACCTGACCCTTCAGGCGTTCAGGATAGGTGAAGACCGCAATGTCTCGCTGCCGGTCACCGTGAACCTTGACGGATTCACGATCTCTCACGCAATGGAGGGCGTCGCCGTCATTGAGGACGACCAAGTCAGCAAGTTTGTGGGCAAGAGGGAACCAGTATACAAGCTGGATCCAGCGAAACCAATGACCTTTGGACCGCTCACGCTACCAGACTACTACTCAGAATTCAAGCGCCAACAAGTCGATGCGATGAATAGTGCGCCGACAGTCATAGCGGCGGTTGCGAACGAGTTCAAGAAGATCTCGGGTAGACAGTACTCGGCTATCTCAGCCTTCAATGTCGAAGATGCTGACGCCGCAATCATGTGCCTGGGAAGCATTGCCGGCACAGCCCGGACCGTTGCCGCGAGGCTGCGACAGAAGGGAAAGCGAGTTGGCGTCATCAAAATCTGGCAGTACAGGCCCTTCCCGACAATAGAGATCGCAAGAATACTGTCAAACTTGAAATGCGTTGCTGTGATCGACCGAGCGGTATCGTTCGGGGCACCCTACGGCGCCCTCTGCAACGACATCGCTTCAACAAAAGAGCTTACAGGGATCAAGACCAAGATGTTCAACGTCATCTGCGGACTTGGCGGCAGAGACGTGAGACCCACCGAAATCGAATACATCTTCGAGAAGTCGCTCGCATGTGCCAGCGGAGAACCGATCGATGATCCGGTCTCATTCGTGGGTGTGAGGGCCTAATGGTGACGTTGAAGGAACTACCAACGACGGAGCTCTTCGGGCCCGGTCATAGGATGTGCACCGGATGCGGGCCCGCGGCGACCACCCGAATGACGATGAAGGCGCTGCAGAAACCGGCGATCATCGTGAACGCAACCGGTTGCCTTGAAGTTGCCAGCACGATCTATCCCGAGACAGCTTGGAAGGTTCCATGGGTTCACACACTTTTCGAGAACGTAGCAGCCGTGGCAGCCGGGATCGAAGCGTCGCTCCAAAAAGAAGGTAAAGCAGACACCGTCGACATAGTCGCCTTCGGCGGAGACGGAGGCACATTTGACATTGGAATCCAGGCGCTCTCCGGTGCTCTGGAGAGGAAGCATGACTTCACGTACATCTGCTACGACAACGAGGCCTACATGAACACGGGAATACAGAGGTCGGGAGCAACCCCGTACGGCGCCTCCACAACCACCACTCCCGCAGGCTCGAAGATCCCGGGCAAGATGGATGCCAAGAAAGACCTGATAGGCATCTGCGTCGCTCACGGAGTCGAGTACGCCGCGACAGCCTCCATGGCGTACTGGAACGACTACATTACGAAGGTGCGAAAAGCGGCAGCGGTCAAAGGGCCAGCAGTGATTCACGTGTTGGCGCCGTGCCCGCTGGGGTGGAGATTCGAAACTAGCGAGACGGTCAGACTGGCCAAGCTTGCTGTTCAGACTAGGTACTTCCCCGTGTATGAAGTCGAGAACGGAAAGTACAAGCTCAGCATCAAGGTTCCCAAGCCGGTTCCCCTCGAGGAGTTCCTCAAGCCTCAAGGAAGATTCAGGCACCTCTTTGCCCCGGAGTTCACGAACCACCTTGAAGAACTGAAGAGGCAAGTCGAAAGCAACTGGAGCAGGATATCTCAGCTCTCAGGCGAAGCGGCCGTTCCACCGACTGTGAGCTAACCGACCTGTTCATTGGAAGACTTGAAACGATTATATGCGGTACTCCGGCGATAGGGACGCCTGAAGCTGACGCCGATGCGGGCAAAGCAAATCATTGCACTGGGCGTTCTCCTCATGATCGCTCTTCTCATACTGGTCCCGCCTCTCTTGAGCGGTAGCCTCAACGTAGCTGTCTCGTCATCCTCACCCGTTTCCGCGGAGCACTTGTACCTGACTGTTGGAGAGATCAGGGCGCATAGGGCCGGTGCCAGTGATCCGTCAGGATGGTCTTTGGTAACAAACGCATCGCGTCAGATAGATCTCGCAGTTGCAAACGCAAGCCAGAGTGCTGCTTCGGGATCTCTGCCACTTGGAGAATATGACACAATACGCGTCAGAGTCACCAATGCGACAGTGATCGTGAACAACACCTCAAAGCAGGCGCGACTGGCATCTAGTGTATTCACGATTCCCGTTGCTTTCTTCATAGAATTCGGAGTTGAGACTTCCGTCACGCTGAAGGTGACACCGGTGCTGGAGGACACTCCTGACGGCCCAACTCTGGAGCTGTCATTCACGGTCAGTACGGTGACTTGAGTGTTGGCGACCCGAAATCCACAAAGCTATGGTAGAGTAGTGTGCTCACACGAGTGACTGATGGGCGTTGGGCATACTTGGAAAGGAGAAGATTGTCGAACTGATCAACACCTACAAGTGCATTCATCCTTTCGACTTTAGCCTTCTGGACGGTGACGGTTATGTTCTCACAGTCAAAGACGAGACTACGCTGCACTATCTGGAACATAGGAACCTGATCTCTCACGAAGTGGTCTTTACTCCCCCCAGCTATGTAGCACATCTAACCGCGAAAAGCCGATACGGACGAATGGGGTTGTCGTTCCTGAATGCCGCCAAGGTTCACAGCGGGTTCGTCGGAAGGCTGGCTCTGGAGCTTGTGAATCTAAGCAACGACCGCCAACCGATCACGATCAAACGGGGCGAGCCGCTCATGCACATAGAGTTCATCACAAGAGACGGAGAGCCATCTCCGTACCAAGGCTCCTACATGTTCCAGTACATGAGCGAAGACGAGGCCGAACTGTACCAAGGGATTCTGAGGAAGCATTTCTCAGGGCTATTCAGCGAAGACGTGGTCACTCGCATGGTGCGAGATCGCATAGGCTCTTAGAGCGCCTACTTCCGTCTTCGAATCATCTGTTTCCGCCGGGACCTGTAAGCCCAGCTGGACGCAACGGCGACGGCGAAGGTGGCTAGGATAATCGCGACCATGAGGAGCGGCTGGAACGCGGTGGAAATGTCGATGCTCACCGCGTTCGCTTGTGCCTGGGCGAGACCGTCAACGGAGATCGTAGCGTTGTATCCGTAGAAAGCGTGGCTGACCGACTGTGTGCCTTCTTTGGGAACTACGGTCATTGTCAGATCCACGGCCGGGCTTGGACTGTAAGTCCACGTTGTCGATCCCTCCGTCACATTGTACTCGCTCTTCCACTCTTGAATCGACCGCGCGAGGCTACTGAAATCGAGCAGCGTTGCGTTGCCTGCCTTGTTGACAGCAACTCTCGGGGAGATCTCCTCTGGGCCCGACACGTAAGTCACGGAAGCGATCGTCTCGTTCAGCGGCGGCTTGGGATAGTCAACATAGCTCTCAAAGGGAGGCTTGACGTAGGCTCCTCCGATCAGGTTGTAACTGAGGTCTCCGAACTTGAGGTCGCGGGATACATTGAATGGTATCCATGAACAGTTGACGATCAGAAGGTCTCCCTTTCGGGTCGATACTCCCGTCGCTTCAAACTGAATCGTGACGTTGATCCAACCGTTCTTGGATATCAGTTCGCCTGACACCGAAGAAACTGATATGCTGCTTATGGTTTTCCTCAGACTGCCTTCCAATGCTGAAGCCAAGTCTTGCGCCGTTGATCCTGTGAACGTTCCGTTCAGGTTGGGCACTGCCGTGGCGTTCTGGAAGAACTGCAAAGAAAGTCCGACGGAGACCTTCTCATCGTGGACCGTGTAGTTCAGTGAGGACGCATGCACTCTGGAAACTGAACAAGACAGCACCAGCACAATCAGCAGTGAAAGGGCGACAAGGGCTGGCCTGTGCATACTAGAGTCTCCGTGGTTCAGTTACGAGGCGTGGCGACACCCATTCCCATTGAGAATATATAAGGTTCAACCGTCCCGCAAGAACAACTAGTCTTTCGATTTCTCTATCGTATCTTCGTGCCGACAGGAACATCTTCTGGAAGAGTGAGCCAGATGGGTTTGCCGTGATCGTCTGCGGCGAGCAACATGCACTCTGATGTCACTCCACCGACGGTTTTGGGTTCCATGTTTGCGACGACCGCGACAAGCTTGCCCTGCAGATCCTCGGGCTCGTAGTACTCGGCGCCTCCTAGGATCGCATGGACGGTGCGATCGCCAAGGTCCACTTTCGCCTTCATTATCTTCTTCATTCCAGCTACATTTTCCACGGCGACGATCCTAGCAACTCGTATGTCAAGTCGCTGAAAGTCTTTCATTGAAATGCTCACTCTCTTCACGCTCCGAGCAGTCTGATGATCTCTTGTCCGACTGTTACGCTTTCCAGCCGCTGGCATTCGTGGGTCTGAGCCCCGATGTGTGGAGTGCAAACTGAACGCCCATTCTGGAGAGTCGCAAGCTCTCTCTCCCAATCCTCCTTCGGAGGCTCGTCGTGGAACACATCAAGGCCGGCTCCAGCAATCCTTCCTTCGTTGATAGCCTCAAGCAAAGCCCTGCCGTCGACGATGTCACCGCGGGATGTATTGATCAGGATGGATCCAATTTTCATGCGACGAATTCGTGCATCATCTATCAGGTGGTGAGTGGACGGGAGATAGGGAACGTGGACCGTTACGATGTCCGACTTTTCGAGTAGATCCTCCAGCTTGGTAGAAACCTCAAACCCGACTTGACCAGCTTTCTCTCTCACGTCAACCACGTCGTATCCGATGACATTCATTCCGAATCCGTGCCGGGCAATTCGCGCGACCTCGGCTCCTATGCGTCCGCCCACGCCGACGACTCCAAGCGTTCTTTCCCGAAGTTCACGTCCCATCAGCTGGGCCTTCGTCCATTGGGCCTGCTTCATGGCCTGATCCGCGATGGGAATCTGTCGAAGGAGTGAGACCATTAAGCCGATGGTGAGTTCGGCCACACTTGTCACAGGAGCACCGGGAGTGGACACGACAACGATGCCACGTCTCTTAGCGGCCTCAAGGTCGATGTTGTCGATGCCAACCCCTGATCTCGCAATGACTTTCAGCGAGGTCGCTGCCGCGATAACGTCCTCCGTGACCTTGGTTCTTCCCCTAACCACGATTACCTCAAAGTCCTTAGCGTCGGCGAGAAGTTCGTCCTTGGCTATCTTGGGTTTCTCAACAACCTCGTAACCTGCACTACGCAGGAGCTTGACTCCATCCTGATGGATCGGATCACAAATCAGTACTCTTGGCAGCAACGACTTCACGGCGCTTGAGGATCACTGATCTATCGTAATAGTGTTATCGGGAGACGAAGATCGCCGCCAAGACCTGCATAGCAAGAAAGTGGCAGGCGAGTCCCACAAACGCGAACCTGATCATCTACGCGTTGACAGACTTCAACAAGTTCCACGAAGTCGAACCACCGCTCGTTTTGGATAGGCTCCCTAGCAAACGGAAGTATCTGAAGGCCCGCGTGGACTGGGACACCGCGATGAGAGTCATCGAGTTGAGTCCGTCGCCGTACCGCGAAGCATTCCAGTTCATGCTGTGGAGCGCCCTCGACGAATACGACTTCGGCCTCATCAACTCGAACGCGCCCCAGCTCTGCAGACTCGACGGCAACGACGGCGACTTGCATGCCTCCATCATCAGAATCAATTTACCGCCGCGGAAGAAGTCGAGCGACATCTACTACATTTTGACACCGAAGATGTACGTGCCCAAGTTTCCGCTAATTAGCCGAGAATACCGGAACCGTGGCAACCAACTCTTGGCGAGCATGAGGCTGCAGCATGTCTGGCGCAGGTCCGCGAAGCGAGCAAAAGTCTACAGGCCTGGGTTCGGCCCGCACCATCTACGGACGGTCTTCCGGACGAGATGCGGAGAGCTCGGCATCCCCGAGATCGGCGAGTAGATGGGGCGAGGTGGAGACATCTACGGGTACGACCGCTCAGGCTTGGATGAAACCTTCCTCATTGAAGGACCAGAGAAGCCGGATGGAACTCGGAAAGGCGGCCTCAACATCCTTTGGAGCACTTCGCCAGTCATTGACCGAAAGAGCGTAGACATGGAGCTTAGAGAACGCGACGTCAGGATCGACCGTCTGGAGAGAGAACTAGCACACGCAACGAGGTTCCTCCGACACATGTCGGCACATTGGAAGCCCATAGAACCGGAGATTAGGAGGGAGTCAATCATTCTGAGCTGGGACCCCGCAAAAATGGGACTCAAGTGGCCCCCTTGATGAACCAAAAAAACGGAAGCCGTGACCGCACGTGCTAGAACAGGCGCTTACTCTATTTCAACCACTCCGGTTCTATGAATCTGTTTGACGATCGGTTTGATCTCATAGGCCATGTGAACGCCTGTTCGGGTCTTGCTCCAACTCTTCAGTTCCACCTACTGCTCGGAGGACACCCGGAACAGCCCCAGCATACTCTACTGATGAGCGATAGACGAAGTACTGTTCTGGACTACTTGGGCAACTCGACTGTGAGTTTTGACTCGAACTTCCACCCGTCCAGAGTCGACTGAAGGAGCGACAATATGCTCCGTGCTCTACCAGGATCTATGATCATGAAGACCCTAGCGACATGCGGGCAGAACTTCTTCTCTGAAATCGTTCTGGCCCAGACTGGGCATCGATGGATAATCGCTTGCTGCTCAAGATCTATGTCCACGGTTGTGGCGCCAACGTAGGCTGCCAACCGTTACCTGCTGTCTTCGCGAAGCGACAGATCTCTTTCGGGTATGGATCGCGCTGCATCCAGGATTTCTTGAAAGCGCGCGTTCGCTGCTTTGTCGTGCTGAGCCTCTCCGATATGTACACTCTGGCGGGAGTTCCCCAAAGCGATAGGTGGGTCTAGCCGTTTGCTTGGGGATGCACGTTAGTCGCCGGATGTGACGAGGGTGATCTCGTTGAGGTCTGGGAAGCCGTCATTGTTCAGGTCGTTCCATTGGTAGATGTAGTAGGCGTGCGTGTAGCTGGCTATGTTCGGATAGATTGTGGACTTGAAGTAGCGTCCGCCGGCGAAGCTGCCCTTCCAACCGTACCCGTAGATGATGAAGACCGCATTGCCGTTGCCGTCCATGAAGTACTCAATCACGAACATATCCTGATGGTACGATATGCCGTTACCGAACAGCGTCGAGTCAAAGGCCGTGCTCGTCAGCTTCACACCAGACCTCGTGTACCAGTAGTACATCGTACCCTCAACGCTCGGGTAGACTGGCGCGATACGCTGATTGTCATAGTATCTGACGCTAGCGTGGACGCTCTGCCCACCCACCAGCACAACCGCCTTCCCAGTCATCGACGGTCTACCAGTAGACTGCTCCACACATGACGAGGATGTGTCTAGGCATTCAAGCTGCGTGTTCACAGTCATCCCGTAGATGACGCCGAGCGCGGTGAAATCGGACAGCGCAGCTGCAGCCGCGCCGTTCGGCTTCGCATGAGTCGGATCATAATCCGGATAGATGAAATAGACAGCCCCAGCTGCGGCATCAATCACCGAGCCCTTAACCGAAGAGAAAGGCGAAGCGACAACATAGTTCGCGAAGTCGTCTGGTAAGCTCGAGCCCAGACCCCAGGTCCATAGGATCAACCCAACGTCATCGATCCAAGGAAGCACTTGGAACCCAACCGTTTGACCCGCTGAGAGGCTGATGTCGTGCGCGTCGTCGGCGGAGTCCAACGGATGGCTCAGCTCAAAATGATTTGAGGAACCCTGACGGCCACCAGCCGCCTGCCCATCAATTATCGGATCATATGTAGTACCTGCGCCGTACCAGTAAAGGTCGTTGAAACCGGATGCGCCATTTGCGCGTAAGCAGTCATCGCCCGCTAGCCAGTCGCCCTCAAGACTGGCTCCACCTCCATGGTCGTTGTCGAAGTAGACCTCGAAACCATCTGTCGAACCGAAATCGTCGTCGCCATCGATCTTTACGGCCGTGTACAGGTTTACGCCGTCGTTCATCATGTACAGTGTACCAGTGATCGTTTGGCTGCCGACGGTAAGGGGTCCGAAGGTCCTTGTTGCTGCAGCCACCCACTCAGCAGCTTGTATGTTGCCATCCAAGGTTGGGGGCGTCGTTGCGAAGCCGGAAAGGGAGACTCCGCTGTGCGCTCCGACCTGCCGGACCGCTGCAGGGAAGAGAGCGAAGAATAACATTAAGGTCAAGAGTGCTGCCACAAGGATCCTCTTCATCTTCATCTCTCCATTCTTTTCTGCGTATTTCTCGTCATTGCGCCCCTTCGTCGAAAGGTCGCGAGCGCAGCAAAGACCGTGGTGAGCATGATGAGCAAGACGCTTGAGAACATAGGGATCGGGTTGTTGTTATTAGTCGACACATTGAGGAAGCCAAATGTTCCGATCTGAACTGTGCTCAGAGGAATCCTGAACTTCCCTACAACATGCGGATACGGAGTGTGAGTGCCGCTAGCAGTGTCGAGACCGACTCTGACCTGTGCTCCTTCCAGGTCGCCGTAGGCCACTTGAGTGATCTCGTTGAGGTCTGGGAACCCGTCGTTGTTCACGTCGTTCCATTGATAGATGTAGTACGCATGCGTGTAAGTGCTGATGTTCGGATAGATCGTGGATTCGAAGTAGCGTCCACCAGCGAAGCTGCCCTTCCAACCGTACCCGTAGATGATGAAGACCGCATTGCCGTTGCCGTCCATGAAGTACTCGATCACAAACATGTCCTGATGGTACGATATTCCGTCACCGAACAGCGTCGAGTCAAAGGCCGTGCTCGTCAGCTTCACACCAGACCTCGTGTACCAGTAGTACATGGTACCCTCAACGCTAGGGTAGACCGGTGAGATACGCTGAGCGTCATAATATCGGACGCTAGCGTGGACGCCCTGCCCACCCACCAACACGGTCGCCTTCCCAGACGGCAAGGGCATACCGGCAGACTGCTCCACACATGATGAGGACGTGTCTAAGCATTCCAGCTGCACGTTCACAGTCATCCCGTAGATGACGCCGAGCGCGGTGAAATCGGACAGCGCAGCCGCCTTCACGCCATTACCTTTCACATGACTCGGGTCATAGTCAGGATAGATGAAGTAGACGCTTCCAGGCGCCGCCTCGATTACAGACCCCCGAACCGACGAGAGAGGGTTATAGAATCGCCCACAGTCAGGATCCTCATACCCACTTCTCGCACAATAATCTTGTAGAGTTCGAGTCAGATCAACAGAAACCAGAGCAGCCCCTGTGGTGACGTTTCTTATTTGGAATGTCTTCAGATTGTCGTACCATGGAAATATGATCGTGAAGTTAACGTTGTCCGTGTAAACCGCTTCCCCGGGAAAATCCCCCAGACGTATCCTTGGGTCCCACACCTCAAAGTGGTCCAACAACTCTCCCGTGGACGAGTAAGCCTCAGCTGAAAAACTCTCAGCCTGTAATCCGATATCAGGATGTTGACCAACAACCTTAGACCGCAGCTCTGTTATGACTCCGTTGTTGATGTTGAAGTCGATCAGGATTCCTTTCGTCCTACCGGTTGGCCAGTTGTTGAACACATAATTCACTCTTCTTGTATCAGCCTCATAGAAAGCAGGCCTCCACACCGGACATCCACAAGTCATCACATCCGCGATTACGCGGTCCGGGTCATATCGGTAAATATCTTTCGAGCATTTTGGATAGGCGCATGGGCTCGTAGAGCAGTCTATCTTCCTACAATTACCTAATGTCCATCGTTCTCCCGCCGCGTCAGCCTGACAACTTGCCTGAGAATCCCAAATATTGATCATGTGATCACTGGGATCTCCGTACTCCGTGTCACCGCAGTATTCGTCCCTAAGCCCAAAGATACTATGTCCTGACTCGTGAATGATTGTGTATGGAGGAGTACCCTGCGCAATCCAAGCCCCTGGGGGCCCAAGGTGTTCAGAACACCCATCGGCCGGTGATAGTGACAGAATTCCCGCAGAATCTGTGAATGGCAAGTTCTCCCAAAAGTCTTCCTCAAAGTAGTAACCTCTGGGAAGACTCCATTCGCAGTCTCCTCCTTTCGTAGCATAGCCGCCCACGTAAAGATAGAAGTTGAACCTATCCTTATAGTCCGCAGGAATCGGATCCACCGCCCATCGATCAATTCGGAAATAGCCTCTACGGATTGCGGCTATGGCGTCTACCTCGAATTGAGTGAAATTGGCACTATAGGTTTTTTCCGGAACGAAAACTACATCTATTTGTCCCTTATTCCATTGACCCTTCACACGTAGGGGCGTCACATTCGTATTACACCAACTGCAGGCAACACAGGCTCCACAGAATCCGCCACAATCTACTCCCGTCTCGTATGGACCCTTGAAAACGTCGTAGCAATCACAAGCGTCACCGCAATGCGGATCCTTCAACCATTTACTGCCATCCCAGTAGGTAGGATCCAGCTGGCGTTCGTCACAATCATGGTTAATGTCAGATTGCCCGGGGTCACTTGACCACCAGCAGTTATCGCACGCATCTCCGAGGCCATCCCCGTCATGGTCACTCTGTCCGGGATTGGCGACATTAGGGCAGTTGTCGCAGGGATCTTCATAGCCATCACCATCCGTGTCTTTTGGATTAGGATTGAAACAGTTGTCGCACGCATCCCCGCAATGTGGATCCTTCAACCATTTAGTACCATCCCAATAGCTTGGGTTCGACTTTAGCAGAGCGCAATCTCCATCTGTGTCATACTGATCCAATACTGACCCAATCCCATTACTAACCTGCCAGCAGTTGTCGCATGCGTCACCGACTCCGTCGCCATCCGCATCGCTCTGAAGTGGATTGCTGGCGTACTCACAGTTGTCGCAATAGTCGCCGCAATGCGGATCCTTTAACCATCTACCGATTCCCCAACCTGTCCATTCCCAATAGCTTGGATTCGACTTTAGTAGACCGCAGTCTCCATCCGTATCATCTTGTGGATTCTGCACAGACCAGCAGTTGTCGCAGGCATCTCCGACTCCGTCGCCGTCCTTATCCATATATTGATCAGGGTTGGGAGAGTAGATGCAGTTGTCGCATGCGTCTCCGACTCCGTCGCCATCCGTATCCGTCTGGTCAGGGTTAGGGTCGACCTCGCAATTATCGTCGTCGTCACAAACGCCGTCTGTATCATAATCTTTGCATATGCCGCAATGATAGATACAGCCCGTCGTGGTGCCCTCATCCTTCCAGCCATAAGTGACGTTGCATGTGTTTCTTCGTCCCAAGTTTCCTAAACCGAGCGTAACCCTGATGTCGCTCTCCCTACCCGCACACGCCTCATTCCAGGAGAGATCGTTGCCGATACAGTTGTGGAGCACTATGCCATCATTATCATAGTTCGCTGTGTTGTTCTGAAGACGCGCGTTGACGACGTTCTCAAGCAGAAGGCCCACATGTGTATTCTTGCTGGCCACATTCCTTGTAAGGTTGTTATTCTTAAGATCCTTCAGGTAGATCCCGTTGCTGAAAGAGGTAGCGTTGCAGTTTGCTATTTTGACGTCGTCGTAACCGTCATTGTAGATTCCAAGGCCAGAGTTGGCTCCTAGTAGCGACGCGCCGTTACAGTCAAGGGTTACCTTGGAGCTGCCTATGATGAGGACTCCCATGTTTCCGCTGTCGCTGATGCTGTATTGACCGGGGCACAGGTCCGTATTCCTCGTGATCTGCATATCATCATAAGGCACCACGCAGGAGCATGGATGCGTGCAACCCACCGTACCCTGATCGTTCCAGTTGTATGTGCTATCACATGTATTCTCGTCTCCAAGGCTGCCTGGTGAATCTTCCAACCAGATGTCGGTAACTGATCTTCGCCCCCCGCAGACCTTGTTCGAAGTCACGATGGTATTGTCAGAAGCTGCGATCGCCAAGCCGTAAGGATTCCCTTCCAAGCGATTCCCTGTAACCAAGTTATTGAATGAGTTAACCAACGCTAGACCGCTGTAGCCGTTCCTCTCAATAACGTTGTCGCGTATGGTGTTGAAATTGGAAGCGGAAAGCCTCACCCCATAATAGAAGTCCGTAACTACGCAGTTTCTGACGACGTTGTGGTCGCCAGCAATTAGGATCCCCGTATCAACCCCCGAAGAATCACCGCCGATGGTATGTCCATTGCAATCAAACACCACGTTGCTTGCCTGTAGAGTTATGCAATTTCCTGCTTTCTCAAGTATGTTATTTGCAAGGATTACGTTCAAGCCGCCGCTAATCTTCTCACTGCAGTCTCCACAAGAACTACAGGTAATGCTTGAAGCAGCGATTCCGACTGAACTTCGCATGGTGTCATCAGCGTCTTCCGCGCTCTGAAGAGCGTAGCCATTCTGACGACCGTTGCCTCGCACGCCATACTTGACGATCTTGTGAGCTGCTTGAATCTGCTGGATCAATGTTGAGGCTGAGGTCTCGCCAACGTTGATTTGGACAGTTCTCCCGTTGGGGTCTATGACTGCGATCGTTGGAACCCCTGAAACTTGATATTGTGATGCCACGTTTGCGGTGTCTCTTGCCCACACCCATTGTGCATTGTGTTTGGCGGCGTAGGCCTTCAGGACCTCGTCCGTGTCTCCCTGAGGATCGGCACCGACTGAAATCAGTGTGACATCTGACCCAAACTGGTCATGAACAGAGGCAAGCTGGGACATCTCTCTAGCACAATGTGGGCAGGTTGTCCGCATGAACTCCAGCACAACGACCTTCCCTCGCTGATCTGAAAGCCTGAAGGTGTTTCCATAAACATCTGTTAGCGCGAAGTCAGGAGCGAAAGTGCCTCCTGCTGTTTGGGACGGCTGAGTGGGAGTGCCAACCGCCAGCCGAACGCAATCTTCAGCTCCAGAAGACCTCAATCCTGTATCCGTCGTTGCCCTCGCATTCTCTGCCTGGGTGCTTAGGGTCGCTGTGGCCATCAGCGGAATCAACAGCCACACAACCATCCAAACACCAAGTACATGCCTGGATGCGACATTCATCGAGAATCCCCCGCACGCAACAGGTGAAGGCGCTCCTCTACGCTCGGAATCCCTATTCGTCGAACGCCCTCACCTCCCCTCCTCCATCTCATGCACCGACGGGGGGCCGATAGCTCGTCATGCTCCTTCCCAGCGCTCTCGTACGAGCCGTGAACGTAGAACAGGCAGGTAGTGAATCCCGGAAAGCCACCACGTCATAGCGTTCGTTCAGGATTTGAGACTTTCGGGTACCGCTCGAAATCTGGCTTCAGCCAAGTAAGAAATGCTGCTAGTACGGGCAATGACCGCCTGCGGGGCTACGGGAGTTCCAGCTCCGATCCATTCCGCCAATATGCGGAATAGCGATGTGGACCTATTGCTGATTTCGAAGACTGGACAGATCCTCCCCTTTTCTCTCTTCTTCCTTCTTCTTGCGAGTTCTCCTTCAATATGCTCGCCTCAATATACGCTCGAATGGCTACTGGGATCGGCGGGGAAACTTGGTCGTATCTCCAGCAGTCTTGGCAGGACAGGAGTGGCCGAGCGAATAGGGTCTTCATCATCCAAACGCGAGAAAGCCCCCCCAGCGACGCGACGGCACATTTGGGACAATCAGCAATGACCCTAAGGCTGAGCCATAGCCAAAAGCTTTTTTCGCTTGGTAGAGGCTTTGACTCTTGGGTTTTCTAATGGGCATCCGTCACGTTTCATGTTTGATATTGATGGTGTTGCTTGTTTCGACATTTCCGCTCGCGTTCATCCAGCCGGCCAACGCCCTCATTTTTCTCCCAATGCCATTTCAGAATTGGACAAAATCTAGCTCGAATCCCATCCTCGTGCCTGGCGCAGATTGGGAAGATTGGGACCACTTTGGCGTGTCAAGACCGGTAGCATTGATGGGGGATGATGGAAACCTATTCTTGTACTACACCGGGCAACGTAAATCCCGTCCGTTCACGGCGGGGGGTATAGGGTTAGCGACCTCCCGACTGCAGTATGATCGAGTTGTCTTTACAAAGTATTCGGGAAACCCTATCCTCACACCCGGCTCGCCCGGTTCGCCGGATTCCGAGGGTGCCTTGTCTCCCGTCGTCGTCCACCCACCTGGAGGCGGCTACACTATGTACTATGAGGGATACGACGGCATCCATCGGAGGATCCTGCGTGCAACCTCCGCCGGCGACGCGTATGGCCCATGGGTAAAGCAGGGTGTCGCCTTGGACGTTGGCTGGCCTGGGAGCTGGGATGCTGTGAGCGTCTACCACCCGACAGTCATCTATGAACCAGGGGCCGGATGGAGAATGTGGTTCGCAGGCTACGATGGAACGCGGAGGTGTATTGGATATGCGGCCTCCCCAGACGGAGTCTCTTGGACCAAACTGACGGGGAATTTGAATCCGGTCTTTTCGCCGCAATTCGGAGCTGGCACCTGGGACGACTATCAAGTTGAAGATCCAGCCGTCGTGAAGATAGGGGGCCTGTACTGGATGTACTACCTTGGGTCGGGTAGTGGGGCACCTCGCAGCGGCATCGGGAGTGCGTACTCGGAAAACGGTTACGAGTGGTATAGATTTGGTACGATCTTTGGCAGCCCTCCTATGATCACCCCTGGCGCGAGCGGAGACTGGGATGAAAATATTTATGCGGCTTCGGTCTTCCCGTTGTGGACCTGGTTCTGGGAATCCTCCCTGTGTCTGGGCATGTACTACTCGGGTGGTAACTGGCTCAACGAGGCTGGCGGCATAGGTTATGCTTTCGTGAGCTTCGGTGCAAGTGGTTCACCGCTCTTCTTGGATGCCTCGCAAGGGGGCACGTACTTCATAAACGGAGACCCAAGCGTGTCGCAGTATACAGCATACGATTCGTTGTCTGCAGGGATCCTCTACGGATTATCTAAGAACCCACAGGCTTTCGGCTTCGACACCAGTGCATCGTGGGTGACCCAGACAGGCCCTGATAAGGGCAGGCTCCTGCTGGACGGCAAACGAGTGATAACGATGGGTGGCTACGGATCGAACTTCGTGGAGAACTACTATGAGAATACCGCATACGAGACTGGCCACTCATGCGTCAAAGGTTACTGCGGCAGCCCCATCCATGTGCGCATCAACACGAACACGCAAGCGTACGAGTTCTACGAGCGTAGATTGTCAACCGTCGTGGCGTCAATGCCAATGTCGACCGATTTCACACATAATGATCTGTTGGTGATCATGGTGGTTCGTCCTTTTGATGTCCCCGGAGGCACAGGCAACGATGTCCTGATAATATACGGGATTACCTGGCGAGGAACCTGGGCTGGAGGCATCTACTACAAGGATATGTTCTGGGGTCAGCTGGGCCTTTACGGTTCGCACTTCTTCGTAGGATATGATTACATCATATTACAATGGACTGACACTAACGGCGATACGTATCCCACATCGAACGAACTGTTCCCTATCGCTTATGGCAACTAGTACATGCGTAGCGTATTCCCTACGCGGCGGAATCTTGACTCCCGTACCCGCCAACCCTCCCTCAGCCCCTTTCCCAAGACAGGAACAAGGATACCCAAGGGCGCTGATGATTTCTGTAGAAAATTCTCGCGTGTATCGTGGGTCGTGAGTTACCCCAATGTGTGCTTGTATTGGGTGATGCGGGCAGTTTTGTACTTGGCATTTCGGGAGGAGTTCATTTTGAGGCGATAGAGCGTTACGTCCAGCCGGCCTGATCAGTCGATTCCCAGTTCTCTAGAAGTGTGCTCGACGCGGTGCAGGAGAGGTTGGAAGATCATAGTCACAGGGCCAATACCCCTTGTCACAAGACACACCTTGATTGTGTCCGTACTCTGGCTCTAGTGCCATGCTAATCCGTTCCGAAGCTTTTGTAGGGGCACTTCAAGTTCGCGCATGGCGCAGCAATCCGCGTGTGGTGTGAACGTAGTTGCAGCTCGGGTGGCATCCATGGCGTAGAGATCCTTTGCTCTCGTTAGCACATCCCTGACGAAGTCAGCACTAAGAATTTCATCGGTCTCGCGATTCGAGACGACGATCTCGTCGGCGTCAGAGTACTGGCGGTACAGGGCTCCCTGTATTTTATGAACCTCTTTGATCTGCCTCGCTGACTTGACTTCCACAAGCCTAGTCTTGCCTGAAGGCAGCACTCTGAACAGAAGGTCAATCTTGAATCCCTTGCCTGCGATTTCGGCACCAATGAGATTGAAGCCTCTCCTCAAGTGCTGAACAATGACTCTAATCATCGCTACGGCGTGCAAGCCCTGAAATCGGGCTCGTAGTTCTTTGTGGAATGGTGGCGCAATATACGCAGGGCAGCGTAGTCTCCTTGAAAGCACGGATGGGGGTTCTCTGAATCGCGTCGGTAGGATGAAGATGGTGGTGGCAATACCGAATTGTGGCATTACTAACAGATTCATGTTTTTCCTTTTTCTTGGCCTTTAGGGCCACAAGGAAAATGTGCCAAATGCAGGCTTCCTCTCGGACCAGAACTACGAGGATAGCAGGTCGTGTGGTTTGCCTAGGCTCAGATTCCGCTGTTTTATCGATGGTTAGCGTAGAGCATCTTGGAATCGTGATACCCGCGAACACGATGGTCGTTTTTGGGGCGGTGGCTTGCAGTCATCGCCTGGCTGTGGTCGTGAAGAGCCGCCGAGACTGAGCATCCACGGGGTTTGAGAAACAACCGTCTCGATCCGTAAATCTCCGGCGCTTTGCGTTCTACGATTGCGCTCTAATGTTTGTTAGATCAATCCTCTTCCATGTGGGCGCGGATTATTAGGAGGCTATCTTGACCTGTGAATAGCCTTTTCCGCAAGGCTGAGGGTCCGGCCAGCCGATTGATTCGGTGAGTGGCAGCGTGGTTGGATGTTCGCTACCGGCTGGTCGCGGGTTGGCCGAGTTCTGCGGTGGCCTTGGCTTCCAGCCATTCAATGAAGCCGGTAGTCGGTGGGTCGATGTCTTGTTGCCAGAGCATACAGTTGATCTCGCCCTTGTGCTGCAGCTCCTCCTCAATCATGTGCATGAGGATCCCTTCCATCGTTACCTGCATGGTTTCGTTCCGCTCGTGGATCTCATAGACTCGCGAGAGGTCTTCCTCTCGCAGATTCCCCACCACACCCGCGACCATCGAATCAACGGCTTGCTCGTATACGCGCATGTCGGCAGGGTTCTTGAATCGATCTCGATCGGTCCTTCTGTATCCACTGAGATTGTCCTTCATGCCATATTCGAACCAGTAGCGATAGGCGTCGAGAATATGCAGGAAGACATCGCGAATCGCGAAAGAGGCTCCCCGGTCTCTGACAACCTCCGCCCAAGGAAGTGAATCAATCACGTCCAGATACTTCTTCCTAGTTTCGCTGTTGTACCTGTAGAAGTCGCGAATGTGCTGCATTCGCCCTCCCACCTGATAACCTAGGATATCTCCTGTCCAAGGCAGAACTGGCGGCATGCTAGTTTTTCTTGAAGCGAGTCTTCAGTCTCTGCAGCACTTGCGGCAGGGTTGTGTACTCCATCTCTTCTGGCCCGAGCCTGTGAGGCATGAACGGACCGTGCAACCGCATGTAGTCGGCGACTAGGTTTGCCGTCTCTCTGGTCCTGTCGAAGGCCGGATCGGCGAACAGATCGGTCGGGCCAATGAGCTTTCCGTCGCTGACCTGAAACCCAAGGCCCACCACCCTAGGTGGCCCGTCAAACCGGCTCACCTTGTTCTGAGAGTCATCAACGCTCACGGGCATCAACGGGCCGTGGTGAGACCCCCGCATCCACCCAGCAACAAGGTGAGGAAACGCGAATGCCTCCAGCACCTCGCCTGCAGCCGGGAGTCCGTGCTGTGCACGTACGATGCAGACTGGATCATCCTTTCCAACGTAGCGGCCCGCAATCAATGACAGGCGCGTTGTACTAGCCGCGGCCGCAGGCAACCCGTCGCTTCGGAGAACCCTTTCGATGACATACTTGCTAGGGGTTCCAATCAGAGCAAGGAGATCGTACATTTCGGCAGGGCATTTCAGCTCAACTGAGACGTTGTCAACCACATCTAGCACCGTGAAGATGAATCCATCGTGAAGTTCCGGGTCTACGATTAGGCCTGCGGTGTTAAACGGGTCTGCGAAGATCTTGAAGAGGGGGAGGTTCCATGCGCCCGGTTCGGTTTTGTCTGCCATGAAGATCAAAACGGGATCGCTCTGCCTTTCCGCAAATTCAAGTTCCGCGACCCCAGGACCCATGCCTTTGATGTTTCCCGAGAAGGCTTCAGACAGCATGTCTTGACCAGCAGCGTAGAGCTTGAGAGGCCTCGAGACTTTTTCGGTGATTTCTCTGAAGCACTTCCAAGCCAGCTCGTGGATTGTAGGGTGGTTCTCTCCCCTCGCATGGGTCATTATCAGTTCGATGTCGTCGCCTGCGTGAGTGACGTGGTAGTCCGATATCGTTCCTCTCTGGCGGGCGTCTTCGATGAACTGGCGTGCAACTTCGAGCTGCTTGGGATGGACCGTCATGTGTCCTGAGACGGAGCCCACGTCCGCTTTTATCACAGAAACAGTCGTCTTTCGCCCTTGAGGCGACACTGGTCCTCACGCCTAGGGTTTTGTTGACTGACTCTATATTACAGTTCTGAATCTTGTCGGCGGTCTTCTCAAGGCTTAAGTTCGCGTATTGCGGTGCGTCTCCCCGCAAGGTCGTTCATGCGATGAGTGAGAGCAGGATTGTGCCTCCCCTCGTTCTGGTGAACTTCAAATGCTATCTTGAATCGACAGGTTCTAGGGCAGTGCAGCTTGCGAAATATGCGCAGCAAGCAAGCGAGAAGTTCGGGGTTATAGTGGCCGTTGCTCCTCAAACCGCAGATCTCAGACTTGTTGCGCAGCAGACAAAAGTCCCGGTCTTCGCCCAGCATGTGGACCCGGTCAAGCCGGGCTCGCATACTGGGCACGTCCTGGCAGAGTCTGTGCTGGAAGCAGGATGTTGCGGAATTCTTGTGAACCACTCGGAGCGGAGGCTCGAGGTGGGCGCCATAGAGGACGTGATATCTAGGGCAAGGGATCTCAAGCTCCTAACGGTTGTTTGCGCGAACACTGCGGGGATCGCGTCGGCACTCGCGTCACTTCATCCAGACATGATCGCTGTAGAACCGCCCGAGCTAATCGGAAGCGGGGTTGCTGTATCCAAGGCCAAGCCAGAAGTGATCACTGACACGGTGTCACGAATCAGAAAGATCGACGGCGATGTTACGATTCTGTGTGGAGCAGGGATCACCTCGGGAGAGGATGTCAGCGAGGCACTTAGACTCGGCACACAAGGAGTCCTGGTCGCCAGCGGAATCGTAAAGGCGAAAGATCAGGCAGCAGCCATCGAAGACTTGGCCAGGGCTTGCCGGCGATGAATCACCAAGCCAACCCAAGACAACGCATTTAGACGGTTCTCTGCTTATCTACCAGGACTCTGGAATGTACGCCCCCCGGACTTGGACTAGATGGACTTCGGACAGATCCTCGAAGAGAAACGAAGAATCGTCAACAAACGCATAGACGGGATTCTATCCTCCGGGTTTGAGCAGAGTGAAGCGAGCGAGCTTGTCAGGTACACCTTCAAGACCGGAGGCAAACGCCTGAGGCCGATAATGGTTCTCTTGGCCACGGAGGCGGTTGGAGGCGAGGAGAAGTCGGCGCTTAACGCCGCTGCCGCTGTCGAGTTTGTTCATGCAGCTTCGTTGATCTTCGACGACCTCATCGACAAGGACAGGCTCCGCCGGGACACGCCTACCTTGAACGTAGCATTCAACGACGACAGAGCAATCAGTTCAGGCCTCTTTCTGGCGTCGAAGGGAGTACAGGTCCTCTCCGACTACAAGGACCCTAAGATAATGAAAATGATCGGGTGGGCATTGGTCGAACTGAGCAGGGGCGAGATGCTAGATGTCATTTCGGACATCGCAATCGACGTTGAGCACTACCTCAACATCGCAGACCTGAAGACGGGTTCGCTGTTCGCTGCCTCCGCTGGCATAGGAGGCCTTGTAGGTGGGGGAACTCGTGAAGAGATCAACGCCCTGTACAACTATGGCAGATCGGTAGGCGTCGCGTTCCAGATCAGAGACGACATACTGGACATCACTGGCCGTTCAAACTCTTCGAGGGCGGAACGAGCCAACTTGGTGCTTGCCCACTACCTTGGCGAGACCGCGCGACGAGATCGCGTGAAAGAGATGCTGAATCAGAACGAGAGCAAGTGCGAGCCGCTTGAAGCTTTGCGCCAGAAGGCCGTCGATTACGCGAGACGAGCCTCAAGAGAACACGTTCAGAGAGCGAAGACCGAGGTCGCGATTCTGAAAGACCGCGAAGCCAAAGACGCCCTACTGGCCCTAGCCGATTTCGCGATTGAGAGAGAGACCTAGCCTCTGGCTAACCTTCGGAGAAGTTCTCAGTTCCACAGGTCTTGCACTTCCATTTGTAGACTATCTTTCCATCCTTGAGCACGAGCTCTGCGTCTGTGCCGTACTGTTTCTGGCACTTGGGGCACCAAAGGTGTGTCATTCCCGGCGATTTCCATGTCATGACGAATGACCTCGCCTGCACAGCCGTAGACACGTTGGCTCCGGGCGAGCGAACGCCTCGTGACGGGCGCCGTCTACTGAACCGTCATAAACGGATAAACGGTTTATATTAGTACCGTCGTGTGACCTCCAGATTTGCCGGCGGCTCGAGCGGGGAAAGCCAAATGGCACTGGACTCTTGGAGCCTCGTAGCTGTCTTCGAGATCGTGGTTGTGATTACTATACTTCCGTTGCTGGTCTTCGGTTGGTTGATGGGCGCGAAGGGAAGGAATCCGATCAGGGATGCGCCTTTCGAATCCGGTCAGACGCGCTTGGGCGAAGCAAGGTTGCGCTACATGATGCAGTACTATCCGTATCTGATCATGTTCGTTGCGTTCGATGTGGTCGCGATGTTTCTCTTCACATGGGGATTGGCCTTCGCGTCTCTGCCGGTCGCTCAGGACTACCTGTTCCTCGCCTTTCTGATAGTTCTCGTGGCGCCGCTGAGCTACGCCTTGCACCTCTCCGGCAAGCGGGAGTTTTGGTGAAGTAGTTGCAAGGGCCGCCTGCAATTCAAGACATCGTCAATCTTGCTGTAGAGATCGTCACGTCGAGGACCTTTCTTGAGATAGTCGTGTTCCCGGGTCTTCTGAGCGTCTTCGTTGCCGCCGCACTTCTCATATGGTTGGAAAGGAAAGTGATTGCGCGTGTTCAGCTCAGAATAGGGCCCCTGTATGCTGGCATGTGGGGCATACTTCAGCTTGTAGCGGATGGCGTCAAACTGCTGTTTAAACAGATGATCTTCCCCGAACTCGCCGATGCGAAACTGCTCA
>Ga0209725_1000568_pt1 | contig 22383 bp, 21 predicted proteins | sample I18A1metaG_FD_184145 | JGI IMG/M metagenome (GOLD analysis project Ga0209725, IMG submission 184145) | Lake sediment bacterial and archeal communities from Gulf of Boni, Indonesia to study Microbial Dark Matter (Phase II) - ​I18A1 metaG... | ecosystem: Environmental > Aquatic > Freshwater > Lake...
AAGGCGGCCGATCAGCACCTATTCTATAGTAGATGAATGAGTACAGAGCTAGCGCCCAAGAGCTTGCGACGAGAGCAAGGAGTAGCAACATTCTTCCTCGAGTGAATACATACATGCCCTTCGCCACCTAGACAAGTTGAAGACTATTCGGCGAGCGACTATTGTCTGTTTTGGTTCCCGTTTTTTCATGCATCATATTTCGCGGGTCCAAACCAGTTGAGGAGTCAAGCGTGCACTGAAGTGGCCGATGTTGGTCACGCTTCCTGCGTAATTCCGCTCTTTGGAAAGTACAACAGTTTCCCTAGGTTTTTCAGTTTCTAGGCACAGATATGTGAGGGGTCTATATGCTCAGATGTGTCAGACACCTGCTCTGGGACGTTGACGGAACCCTATACAAGTCACGACCAGAACTTGTCGAAGCGATTCAGCATGAGGTCTACAAACGCGTTGCAGCAGGCCTGTCGGTCCCTTACGAAGAAGCGCGGAGTAGGTTCCTGGCTATATACGACAGGCTCGGAGGAGCAACCGCAACACTAATCGAGTTAGGTTTGGACCGAAGTTTGATTCAAGACGCAGTTGACTCAATTGACAAGACAAAGTACTTGAAGCCTGATCGAAGGCTGAAAGAAATGTTCGAAAATAGGCTTCAAAGCTTCGAACACATAATAGTCACCAACACATCTAGAAAGGGTACGATTCGAACGCTCGAGATTCTAGGTCTCCCTTACAAGCTATTTCAAGGCATAATCACTGCAGATGATGTTGCTCGATCGAAACCTGACCTCGAGCCATACTTGGAAGCCCTAAAGATGACGGGAAGTCCTGCCAGCCAGCATGTTTCGATCGGAGATAGAGAGAAAGTGGACATACTTCCAGCGAAGAAGTTGGGAATGAGGACCATTCTTGTGTGGGGTGCATCGAAAACGGCGGATGTCTCGGTGCCGACAGTCTACGATGTACCTAGCGTCCTTGTGTAGTGTTTCTGCCGGTCGGAATGGCGCAAAATTGCTGGCTGGCACACACCTTCAACCAATTTGCCATTAGACTCCATAAGCTTTGTAGCAGGTCTTGCAGACCTGCGGCAGGTAATTGACGGATCTATACAGGATGCCCCTAAGCCTTTGCTCATACTTCTTCCTAAAGAATACATATTCGGAGTTACTCCATATCTCGAATAGGCGTTGCTCGTTGATGTTGCCAAAGCTTGTTCGAGGAATGACATTATTCTCTCCGCAGAAGATTCGGGGGATTTCCTGTATTGGAGGAGCGAGGTAAACGCACGGGGAGACAAGGCCATCTTCGGAGACGTAGAAATTGTTCAAAGGATTCTCGCTGCATACAGGGACAAGCTTCATTTCGAGAGGAAAAGCATGAAACGAAATATTCTTGTTTCTAGCCAGCTCGCCAGTTTCACGAACCCGCCTAGTAAACGTTTCATCTGCTTTTCCACTTGAGAAAGCTCTCAGCTCTTCGTGGAAGGGCAGAGGAGTATAGTCAAGGTTAGTTGCAACAACGCTATCGGCCTCAACCTCAGCTGCTAACTCTACGCTCATAGGCAGCTCATGCATGTTTTCACTAGTCATCATGAACTGTATCAGAACGTGGGGCTTATCAGTTCGGAAGGTTCTCTTGAGATCAGCTATGGAATGAAGATTACGAGTCAACTGCTTCAAGCGCGAACCGACTCTCTTGGATTCATGAGTTTCAGCGGTGACCCCTGCCAGAGAGACGCTCACCAAGTCGGTTTGAAGATCGATTATCTTCTTGATCATTGCATCGTGGAGCAAGGCACCGTTGGTTGTGAAACCCACGGAACATCCAGCCCTCTTTGCTATCTCAACCATGACCAGGAAGTATGGGTTAAGCAGCGGTTCGCCCCATCCTGAAAGATGGATATTTTCCGTATAGGGAAAAAACCTGCTAATGTTCTTGAACGTTTCAAAGGTCATGTCCTTGGAGTCCCAGCGGTCTAGAAAGTAAGTGCGGGGGCACACGGTGCAGCTTAGGAAGCAGCGAGTAGAAACGCACAGTTGTATGTAGCGGAACTCGCGCTTGCCCTTGAATAGAGTTACGATATCTTCGATAATCTTAGGATCCAACATCTATGCCTTTAGGACCGATTGCTAGCAGGACTTCCTTTCAAATCAGACAGTCGGAGGGAAAATCGTTCCACCGAAGAAGAGCCATGCCAAGCAGTATACCAAGACTATATTGAAGGTTTGAGCTGCAATGTAGACAGAGGCCGCTTTCTTTCCGCCTACCTCAATCAGGTCTACGAACCGGGTTTCAAGCCCAATGCAAACGAAACCTAGGCTGAAGAACCAGTCTCTCAGCCCCTTAGAAACGCCCAAGATTGATGAAACTGCAGTTTCTCCTAGTGTAGGAGTGAGGATGAAGGAGAAGACTAACGATGCGACTACGAAGCCTACGATGAACTTTGGGAATCGATACCAGATGTCTATCATCTTAGGCTTTTCATCAGGCTTCGCTTCTGACTTCAGCGTCCAGTAGACAGCCAATACGAAGGCAACAACGCCTATCAGTACATTTTGAGCCAGCTTTACTATGGCAGCAACCGTCATGGCAGTATTGCTGTACAGTGCACCTGCGGCCACAACTGCTCCTGTCGTGTCAATGGTTCCACCAATCCAAGCGCCAGCGACCGGAGAAGGTAGGCGCAGTAGTTTTGCAGTGAACGGTTCGCCGACTAGCATCACGACTGATGTCAACAAAACCATTGATATCGTGTAGCTGATCTCTTTCTTGTCGCCTTTAATGGCTCCACCCGCAGCGATTGCCGCCGAGACACCGCATATGGAGACCCCGGTAGCCATGATGGTAGCAAAAGACTTTGTAAGCCCTGCCTTGACTGCCAGGAAATAGCACAAGTACCATGTCGCAACCACAGCGATCAAGGCTTGGAACAAGCTTACTGAACCACCTTTGATTATGACGGGAAACAGTATCTCCGCTCCGAGCAGCACCAGCCCGATCTTTATGAAGAGTTCGGTCTTTGCAGCAGACTTCAGCCAGCTAGGGATACTTGTTAGGTTGCCTATTAAGAGTCCCAACAGTAGAGCCCAGAGTACGTACTCCAACCCCAAGTAGTTAATAGACTCCTGCTTTGCGATGATGAAGGCGACAAGAGCGAGAATGAAAATGACGGGAAAACCCTTCCAGCATCCGCCCAGTTCGCCGCCAAACAACTTGATCGCTATGCTAGCTACCGCCAGCAGCCCCACTCCAAGCAGAGCAAAGTACGGTAGGTCTCCGGCCTTCAAGGAGGTGGTTATGAAGACGGACCAAGCCCCCACCTTCGGAATCCAAGTGATTATGCCTGATGCCACTAGAAGGAGCAGGCCAAACCCGATCCAAACAACGAGCCAATCTTCTTTCCTAATCAAAGAAGACCAGTCTATTCCTCTTTTCACCGACTTGTCGGTTCCGTTCATCGCCACTCGTTAGTCGAGTTAAGAGGGATCAACATATAAAATGCATGCATTTCCCAGCTGGGTCGAAGCGATGTGGAATGCGGAACATGGTGTGGGACAGGCATACATGAAATCGCTCAGGTGGTGGGTGCGGCAGCTAGAATAGGAAAAGTGGCTATGGACGCTGCGTTGTTTGTGAAGTCCATTCGAATCTTCATGAAAAGTCCCGTGTTACTGCTTGCATAGCTCTTACATGGGAAAGCTGGTCTCGATCAGGTTGGAAAGGCGAGAACAACAGTTCCGATGTTCGTAGTCCTCTTCGTTATTAACACGGTTATCTGTGTAGCATTGGACTGGTTCTCCTTCACAGGTCTTCCGTTGCCAGCCATCAGTGATTGGCTTATCGTGAAGAGTGTCCTCTCCTCATATGTGATGCCTTTCCTGCTTGCAGCATCTTTTGCTGGAGTAGGGATGAAGGTGAACCTGGCCGCGATACGGAAGATGGGGGGAAGGGCCTTCGTCACTGGCTTGTCTGTTGCAACAGTTACAGCCCTGCTGGCTTTGCTACTTGCCATAGGAGCGCTGCCTTTCCTTTAGGCACTCTTATCTAGCTGAATCCGATACACGGATTTGACCTAGGATAGTCTGAGATTGAACCTTAGGCCATCGCAGTCGCTGCCCAGCGTATGGTCATTGGCGATCTTCCTTGTGGGGCTCTGTTCCGCCTTATCTCAAGTGATACTTGTCAGAGAGCTAATTGTCGTATTCTCTGGCAACGAATTGGCAGCTGGCATCATCCTATCGAGTTGGCTCATCTGGGGCACGACTGGCAGCCTAGCCTCTTCCAGGATATTCGCCAAATATGCTAGTCTCCCAGCTCGCATGATCTTATTGCAATCCATGCTTGGCTTGTCCCTTCCCTTCTCGCTCTACGCAACTCGTTGCCTCAAGTCTTGGGTTGGGATACCGACCGGACATGTCGTGGCCTTGACGACAACAGTTGTTTTCTCTCTAGTCCTACTGATGCCAGTGTCTCTGCTGGGAGGGATGCTTTTCGCCTTGGGGTCCGCAATCTGGAGTCAGCTCAAACCCAGCGATCGTCTTCATGCGCTTCCCTACTCTCTCGAGTCCCTAGGAGCGGCGACAGGAGGTCTCTCGAGCCTACTGGCAATCCAACATCTACACTCATTCCAAATATCTGCTCTTGTCGGGGCGACCTGCACTCTTTCGTCGCTTATGATACTCTATCGAACAAGCGAACCGGTGCGTCAACGACCTATCGTGGAGAAGATTATTGCTCTGCTGAGGGTGCGGCCACAACAACTGAATGCGGGCCTGTTGTTAGCATTGATTCTGACTGGAGCGTTCTCCGATATGATGGAGGCGAAATCGGCCGTGGCTCAATGGTTCGGGCAGGACCTCCGTTTCTACAAGAATTCTATGTATGGCAATGTTGCAGTTACAAGTCGCGAGGAGCAGTTCACGCTCCACGTGGATGGCATTCCTACTCACTCCATGCCGACACCTGACATAGCCACTATAGAGGAGATTGTACACATTCCGCTCTTGTTCCATTCTTCGCCCCAAGAAGTGCTCTTGATTGGAGGAGGCGTGGGAGGCACCTTGAAGGAGATACTGAAACATAGGGTCGCTTCAGTTGAGTATGTTGAATTCGACCCATTGATCATACAGGCAGCTGAACTCTTCGAGGAGCCGTCCGAACTTGGGCTGAGCGATCCAAGAGTCAAAATAAGCAGCGTAGATAGTCGTTTCTTCATTGCACACACAACTTCAAAATACGACATAGTGTTAGTCAATCTCCCGTCACCTTCAACGATCCTAGTAAACAGAATGTACACCCGGGAGTTCTTTGCTTCTGTCAACAAGATTCTGAGCAGAGGGGGCATCTTGTCAGTTGCGTTGATGGGATCCTCGTCCTATCTGAGTCAGGAACAGGCTTACCTGAATGCTTGCGTTGTGATGACGCTCAAATCAGTATTCAAGTACGTACGGCCCGTTCCTGGGGATGTGAATCTGTTTCTGGCATCAGACTCACTGAATCTGGATGAGGTCACTACTGAAGTTTTGGTAACGAGGTTAAACGAAACAAGACTTGACACCGCTCTTCTTTCTGAGTTTCATATCGAATACAGGCTCGATCCTAGACGTTATCAGTGGTTCCTTCGATCTTTATCTCAAGCTGAAGATGCAAGAATGAATACTGATCTCCTTCCATCCGCAGTTTTCTATGATCTCTGGATATGGAACTCTCAGTTCTCTGAGTTCGGGACAATGGTCTACGCATCTATCAAAGATCTTTCTTACATCACTTTCGTGCTCCCATTGCTCGTCATGGTTTCGATGCTTGTCGCTGCTTCGAGAAGGCGCTTCGGCTATCAGATTGGCCTTCTTTGGATGGTCATCTCAACAGGATTCTGTGGAATGACAATTAGCGTTGTTCTCGCAGTCGTTTTCCAGTCTATCTTCGGCTACTTGTACTACATTATTGGCCTACTGTTGGCTACGTTTATGTTCGGCCTTTTCTTCGGAAGCGTGGCCATGATGAGGGTTCAAAGATCGCGGACAACGAATAGCCGTCTCATTCTAATCGATATGACTGTTCTTGGGGTATCACTGTTGCTTTGTGGGATCGTCGCCTCGACTTATTCTTCTGGTCTTCCAATACCCTCGTTCACGAATGGGTTCTGTATCTTCTTCGTCAGTTTCTTATCTGGGGTCGTTGGGGGCTCTGAGTTCTCACTAGCTAACAGATTCATCCGGGAATCGGGAGGTGTTAGATCTGGGCTTGGCGAGGGGCTAGCCTTATTGTACTCATGCGACCTTGCGGGTGCCTGGGCTGGAGCGCTTGTTGTCAGCCTCTTACTGCCAGTTTTTGGCGTGGTAGGTATCTTGCTTCTGGTCGCCACAGTCAAAGCGACTAGCGTAGTCACTCTTCTGGGGAGGAAAAGATCTTGAGGAAGGAGTTTCTCCACGGCAAGATGAGCTATCGCCGAGCTAGTGACTGGCATATCGCTACGCCCTCATTGTGAGCTGATGCAAGCCGGCCAAAATATCGATGTTAGAGGTGTCGATTCTAAACGCTTAATACTCTGGATCAATTGGCTACCGCTGATGTCTCTGCTGGAGGCAGGTTTGACTGGAACCGTCTGAAACGAAGAAAAATACGTCGCAAAGGCCTAGTTTCAGCCGGAGAAGTTTTCTCAAACTCCTAGCCGCAGGCGCATTAGGTTTCCTAGGAGCCAGGTCTCTCGATCTCCTTGCACCTAGAATCGCTGATACTCAATCTATCACTGCGACAACTACCGTCACCAAGACTGCAACCGTCACGACTACGGTGCCTCCCACCTCTAAGGCCGCGAGTGTGGTTGTTGTCAAGGGGGCTCGCAGTACTGGTTCGCAAATGTTGGTTGAGAAGGCTCTTGAACTGCTGGGCGGAACCGAGAAACTAGTGCCGCGGGAAGCAGCTATTCTAGTTAAACCCAATGTTGGCTTCTATGAGAAGGACGCAACAACAGACCCTCAACTAACTGCGGCTGTGGTCAAAGCGTTGAAGCGGGCGAAGCCTATTCGAATCGTTGTTGGAGAGAGTTCCGTCAGAGGATATGATACTGATCATGCCTTGGAGGCGACTGAGATGAGAAGCGTGGTGGAGGAGGCAGGTGCAGAGGTTAAGAACCTGAGGAAGGATCCCATTGTAAGAGTTGAGATTCCGGAAGGAAGAGCCATTACCTCAGTCAGTGTCTTCAAGACCGTTCACGACTCTTCGTATATTGTGAGCGTGCCTAGACTGAAGAGGCACTCAGCCACGGTCACGACGATCTCACTCAAGAACATGATGGGAACGCTTCCAGACAACGAGAAGGGGCGCTTCCACCAAGTCGATCTTAGCCAATGCATCGCAGACCTAAACTCCGCAGTCCGGCCCAACCTTGTGATTATTGACGGAACTAGAGTCATGACGAAGAGTGGTCCCACCGGAGGCGTCATGGTGGATCTTAACATGGTCGTAGCGTCGCTAGATCCAGTGGCTGCGGATGTGGTCGCCGCGGAGGAACTATTTAAGGCTGAAGGAGTAGCTGACCCGCGACGCTCTATTACTAGTATAGAGCACATTCAAAGGGCGGCCGAGCTTGGGGTGGGTGTTGCTGACCGCTCGAAGATCGAAGTCTTGGAAGTGACCCTGGCCTAGCAAGCATTGGATCTTTCTGCTTTGACGGAGCATTCGCCATGAATAGACGAGAATTCCTCAGAGTCTTTGGCGTCGGGATAGGTGTGATCGCACTCTTCGATATGTTTCCAAGGATCATAAGACGGAGGAATCTCGTTAGGCCTCCTGGTTCCGTCGTCGAGGAAGCGTTCAATGCGGTTTGCATAAGATGTGCCAGATGCATCCAGGTCTGTCCGACTGGAGCAATTGTGATCGCTGATATGAGCGACGGGTTCAAGGAGCTTGGGACCCCTAAGATAGATCCTCTAAGAGGACCGTGCGAAAGGATTCAAGGCAGATGCGACCAGAAGGCGAAATGCGCGGAGGTCTGCCCGACTGGTGCGATACGGCCAATAGATAGAAGGGCCGCCAAGACAGGCTCTGCAATTATCAACGCCGACAGATGCATAGCTTGGCGCGGAGGATCATGTCTAGTCTGCTATGAGGTCTGTCCAGTTCAAGGTGCCATCTCTCTCATGGATGAATCTAGGCCAATCTTTCACGCAGACATCTGCGTCGGATGCGGCAGATGCGTTTACGCATGTCCAGCGCAGCCAAAGGCGCTGACTCTTACGTCTGAAGGAGAGAGAAGGCTTTGGCCCGACTAGGTCAAAAACGACTGATCAGACTCGTTAGACTTTCGCTGCCAGTCTTGGTTCTTATGGTTGTTGCCTCTGGTCCAGTGCTACAGATTGCCCGCGGTTCAATCTGCACGATAAGCCTAGGGCTAATCACCCTTACATGCCCGCTAGGCTTCATACAGACAAGCCTTGCCTCCTCCAGCATAGTTCTTGGACTTGTCGTCCCAACAGCAACAATTGTTGCAGCTACAATTCTTCTTGGGAGAGTCTTCTGTGGTTGGATTTGTCCAGCTGGCAACGTGATGCAACATTTCGGGGACGTTGGCCGCTCACGATATTTGCCCGGTCTGCGGCTCACAAGTTTTTTCCAACAGAACTCAACAAGGATTGTTCTACTGGGCTCGACGCTCGTGGCAAGCGCTGTGCTTCGATATCCAGTGTTCTGCGTTGTATGTCCAGTAGGAATCATATGTAGGAACGTGATATCACTCGTTCACTATGGTTCAATCGGCCTAGACCTTCTGCTCATTCCCGGGATTGTGGCTCTGGAGCTAGTTCTCGCGCCATGGTGTGCTCACATATGTCCGTTAGGCACAACCTTGAGCGTTCTCAGTCGAAAGAGTACGATAGTTCCAGTCATTGACAAGGCCAAATGTGTGGTCTGCTCGATTTGCACGAAAGTCTGTAGTCTGAAGGTTTCATTGATCCATAGTCGAGCCCTAGAGGATTGCTCCAAGTGCTTGGAGTGCAGCGTGAGATGCCCGACAAACGCCATAGAATGGAGAAAGAGAGCTGAGTCTTAGGCGTTCCTCACGTTGTGATAAGGATCATTGAGAAAGAGGCGACGATTCAAAGTGTTGCAGACCGTGCGACCCAGCGTTAATATCCACCGGCCTACTGCATTGTCCATAGGGGCGCAGAGGAGGAACAGCCGGAATGCAGTGGAGGCCCTTGTCCAGAAGAGGCTTCATGAAGCTGCTGGTAGGTTGCACTGTAGCTTTGGGCCTTTACGCATTGGGGTCAATGCCCAAGTCTGAATCCCCTCCCTCGCCGCTTCTTCCATACAAGAGGCCTGCGAGCCACTACCGAAAACTAAGCAACAGCATCGTGCAGTGTGAGCTCTGCTTCAGGAGATGTCTCATTCCAAACGGTGGAGCCGGCCATTGTACGAATAGGCGAAATGAGGATGGCAGGCTGTACAATGTCGTCTACGAGAGACCTTGTGCTGTTCAAATAGATCCGATCGAAAAGGAGCCCCAATTCCACATGCTTCCAGGAAGTCACATCCTCTGCCTAGGTACCGCAGGCTGCAACTTCAAATGCAGCTTCTGCCAGAATTGGCCCATCTCCACAAGGTCAATCGAGGAGACAGGCTACCTTGATTTTCCCTGCGAGGATGTCGTTAGACAAGCCTCAAGGTCGTCTTTGAGCATCTCCTTCACGTATAACGAGCCAACTGTAGCTTATGAATACCTGCACGATACAGTCAAGTTGGCGCGAGACGTAGGAGTCAGATCCCTTTTTCACACCAACGGTGGCATGAACCCAGATGCTCTAAGAGATCTACTAAGGTACGTGGACGCGGTGACCGTTGATCTGAAGGGGTTCTCCGCTGGATTCTATCGGGCAACATCTACCTCAGACCTGGCTCCAGTACTAGAGACGCTGAAAATCATCAAGCAGCATAAGATTTGGTTTGAGATCGTGAATCTGGTAATCCCAACTTTGAACGATGACCTGAAAATGATTAGAGAGATGTGCGTGTGGATCAGAGACAACCTAGGTGAAGATGTCCCACTTCACTTCAACAGGTTCTTCCCTGCCTACAAGCTACAGAATCTGCCCCCTACACCAATTGAAACCCTGGAGGCGGCCAGAAGAATAGCACTTGAAGAGCAACTCTCCTATGTTTACATTGGGAATGTCCCTGGGCATGTCGCAAACAGCACCTTCTGCCCGAGTTGCGGTGCAAGGATCATACATAGAAAGCATTTCTCGGTTATCGAAAACAGCGTGAGAGAGGGCTCATGCGGATCCTGTGGGCATAAGATCCCAGGAATATGGCGAACTCCATGGTAACCTCACTCAAGAAAATGGCGACGGTCTGTCACGTTCTCTTGGAACATTAAACAATCAGAAACACGCACGGCAGATTGTCTCTACGGCCATACAATCGTCACGACGTACTGACCTGCAAGGTCTTACGACAGTTCTATAGTTGTTCCGACTCTGCTTTCTAGAGCCTTCCTGTATGCTAAGTTGGCTGCTGCGGCGTCCTGGATCCCGAGACCCACTGATTTGAAGACGGTTATTTCACGTTCAGTTTCTCTGCCAAGTTTCGATCCGGACACGATCTCTCCGAGTTCAGCGTAGATGTGGTCTCGTCGTATCACACCCGATGTCAGTGGAATGATGACGTCGCCTGCTTCCTCCAAAGCAGCCTGCAATAAGTCTACGACTATCTTTGACCTGCGAATAGCAGAATCATCAAGTTCTCGCCTGTCAGGCGTGAAGGATCCTATGGCGTTGATGTGTGTTCCTGCCTTAACCTGATCTCCATTAAAGACTGGTGTCTTTGACGTTGAAGCCGTGACTATTATGTCAGACTTTTCAACAACTCCTTGAGGGCTACCTTCGGCACGCACATCTATTCCTAGGCGACTGCTCATTTCTTCAGCGAATCGCTTGCTCCTCTCTGAGGCGATGTCACAGATGATAGCTGACTTTACATTTCTAACCTCCTTGATGGCCTCGAGCTGTGTCCTAGCTTGGGCTCCTGCTCCAAAAATTCCGACGACATATGCATCTCGTCTCGCGAGGTATTTGGTGGCGACTCCACTTGCAGCTCCGGTTCTCATGGCTGTAATGAAGGTTCCTTCCAGTACAGCTTCTGGCTTACCCGTTTCTGGGTCGTTCAGAAGTACCAGGGCCATCACGGTGGGCAAACCGTGCCTTGAGGGGTTGTGATCGTAGGATGTGACAATCTTGGTTGTCAGGGCTCCGGCGCAGCTCAAATAGGCTGGCATTGCGCCCATCCATCCAGCCTTGTCAGACATGGAGAGCGATACGCGGGTAGGCATTACAGCAGTCCCTGACGCAAGCTCCCTGAAAGCTTCCTCAACGGCGATTATGGTTTCACTCATTGTGAGTACTCTCTTGAGATCATTCTTGGAAAGGACCAAAACCAACCTTGCTCACTCAACTCTTCCTCAAGGAAGACCTAGGCTTCACTACTCGATATGATTCCTTCAAGGCCTATTTGAAAGAGCGCTATCTGCATACCAAAGCGCGTTGTGAAGGTTAGGCAGGTGCAGCTTCGTTTTGAAAGCATCCAAGAAATTCGCTGATCAGAATTTGCGTATTTTCTGTCTTAGAACTCGGAGTCCTCATGAACTGACGCTTTTGGCGATTTCCTCTTTCAGCTGTTGTGCTGTCTTTCCCTCAGTCTGGATTCCAAGTTCCCTAGCTGCTCTTTCGATCTTCTCCCGTTCCGTATCTATGCTGGGAGTTTTCCCGGTCGCTTCGCGCAATTCTCTCTCCATCTCCATCCTGCCCTTCTGGAATTCTCCCATGGCTCTTCCCATAGCCCTGGCAAGTTCGGGCAGTTTCTTGGAACCGACTAGTAAGACAAGTATCAAAAGCACAATCCAGAGCATTTCGCTGAGGCCGATGCTTGGGATCAACTCTCGTCCCGAAAGAGGGCCGACAGCCGGTAATTTAAGCTTTGGGGGTTTGTCTGCGCAGAAAGAGATAGGCAGCCAAGTACAAGGCGATCATTGGTGCTGCGATCAGCCACATCGTCACCCCGCTACCGTCCGGTGTTATCACTGCGCCAAAGATTACTATCGCAACAACTGCATATCTTAGATTCTTGAACCAGAATTCCGCGTCCACGACTCCACTCCTTGTAACAATCCACATGAAGGTGGGCAGCTGGAATGAGAGAGCTCCGGCGAGCATGAAAAGGAGTACGAAGGCGATCAGGTCATTGATAGTTATGAACGTCTCAGCTCCAAGCACGACTCCATAGATGTAAAGGAACTTAATTGCGAGCGGCGTCACAAAGATGTAGGAGAAGAGGGAGCCGACAACAAACAGTATGACTGACGGTAGAATGAGCCTGATGATTGATCTTTTCTCGTGTGGGTAGAGAGCTGGATTCACGAATGCGCCTATCTGATGCACTATGACCGGCATTCCGAGTAAGACGCCGAGGAATATCGAGACGTGTAGCTGGGCAATAATCGCTTGGCCGGGCGACGTGACGATCAATTTCACATGTTCCGGAAGCATATCACCTTGAACTCGCCGTATCAGAATGCCGGCAATGTTATTGAAGGGGTCTGGATATGGCACGTGAAGAATAATGCCTCTATACTCAAACTTCTGGATGCCGAACAGAAACGTGAACAATGCTATTCCGATGACTGTGGCGATGATTCTTATTAATCTGGCACGGAGCTCGTCGACGTGTTCGAGGAACGTCATCTCTTTCGACAAGCCGACCATTATCTTCTCCTAACACCGAACACCAAGATCGAGCCTCTCTTATTTAGAGATTCATGCGGCTCGTCAGATCAGGTTGGATCATTACTTGCTAACATGGAAGGCATTCGCTCATAATCTCCAGATTTTTTGCGGAACATAATGAAGAGCAAGGAACGTTCAGCGGAAGATCTTTAGGTAAACCAACTGCTCATGTAGCCGCGTGGGATCATTGTCTGGAAACGCTGCGTTCCAGAAGAATGGAAAGTTCGATGTGCTCATTGTCGGGGCTGGCATCATCGGTCTCTCATGTGCTTATCACATAAAGTCGAAAAACCCCGACCTGCAAGTTATGGTTCTCGATAAGGCGGCCGCTGCTGGACAGGGAGACACAGCAAAAAGCGCAGGTGCCTTTAGAAACGTTTTCACTTCTGAAGTGAATCGCCTGCTCGCCGATACTAGCATCGATTTCTACCATCATGTCCAACGGGACTTGGGGTTCAACCTTGACTTACATTTTGTGGGCTATCTCTGGCTTCTGACAGAGCAGGAGTTCGAGAGGCTTGAAGGCCTGTTGGATTCAGTCCGGAGGGAAGGGGTCGAGGTGAAGATCTGGGATAGGGAGAACCTACGTGAAATGATCGAAGGGATCAACATGGAGTTCGCAGGGGACGATGAAGAAGCGGGCATTATTAGGTTAGGGAACATCTTCAAGGGCATGCAGGGAGTCAAATGTGGAACAGTAAGCGCAGACTTGGTCGTCAACTTCTATGAGCAGGAGTTCAAGAAGATCGGAGGATCAGTCAAGTACAATACGAAAGTCGAATCTCTCCTATTGGAGCCTACGTCGAAGCTGGGAATTCCGGGCGAGCCTCTGCTCTGGCAGAACAAGAGGGTTGTAGGTGTCAAGACAAATGCCGGGACGATGCTCGCTGAGACAACGGTTGTGACGGCTGGTCGCTGGTCAAATCAGCTCTTGGACGGTGTGGGAATTGATGCTCGCATCAAGCCGAAGAAGAGGCAGATATTCTCTTTGCGTAGTCCTAAGATCGAGGCGTTGCTGAACACGAAGGGCTTCAACGAGCACAACCTCATGCCCTTCACAATCCTGCCCCGAGCCGGTGTGTTGATGAGGCCGGAACCTGCTGAAAGGGGCTTTTGGATTGGAGCCGCCGACGAGTTAGGCAGGCCTTTCATGTTTGAAGAGGATCCTCAAGCCGAACGTGACTACTACACGTACAGCATCTACCCGATTCTCTCGAAATACTTTCCTCAGTTCAGGGATGTGGCTCCAACGAACATGTGGGCCGGACAGTATGACATAAACACGTTGGACGCTAATCCGTACGTATTCGAGGAGGCGGGAACGATCCTCGCCGTCGGTTTGAGTGGGAGTGGAATAATGAAGGCAGACGCTGTCGGAAGAATAGTGGCAGCACTCTACGCCCGAAACGAATACGCTGAGCTACACGGAGGCAGAAAGATCAAGGTTAGCAGACTTGGAGTTGCAGAAAGAAACGTAGGCGTTGAGAGGTTCGTTCTTTAGTCAGATTTCGTCGGCAGAGTAAGGAAGCTGGGCAACACGGGCTAGTTCAACGCCCACCGCGGAGCGGTTCAATGGCAAAGGACCACGGCCCTGATCGGACTCTATGTGTTGTCTTTCATCGCCTTCTCTACAATCGCCTGCGATTTCTTAGTGGCAGCTTCGACTCCATTCATGATAGCAGTCCTGATGCCCCCGCTCTCCATCTGATATATGGCCTCTATAGTGACTCCGGCAGGGGTGACGACCAAGTCCTTGAGCTCCGCCGGGTGCTTCCCCGTCTCTTGAATCAGCTTGCCCAAACCGACAAGTGACTGAGCCGACGAGGCCAGCGCAAGGTCACGAGGTAATCCAACCTTCAGCCCGGCATACATCAAAGCCTCCACAACTATTGCCAGATACGCTGGGGCACTCCCACTCAAACCAGTAATGGCGTCCATGTAAGTCTCAGCGACCTCACGGTGCTTGCCCATCCCTTCGAAAATCTCTCTCGCCATCTCTCTGTCTTCAGCCGTGATGTCTCTATCGGCGCAGTAAGCCGTGAACGATTCCTGTACCAAGATCGCCATGTTTGGCATGGCTCTAATGAACCTAGATTTGGGAGCCATGCCGTTGAGAAGCTGCAAAGGAAGTGCTGCTGCTACAGAGATTACTAGCTTTTCTGCAGCTTCTTCCTTGATCTCCTTCAACACTTCCAGCGCGTCCGCAGGCTTTACGCAGAGGATGATCACGTCGGCTTCTGCCGCAGCCCGCTTGTTGTCCGAGGTTACTGTAGCGCCTAGGCTTGTCAGCTCCTTCAAACGGTCTACTTGTCGGCGAGTGGCGGCAACGTTCTCGAAGCCCTTTCGTAGCAAGCTCTTCGCTATCGCGGAGCCGATTGTTCCCGCTCCGATGACCGCAATCTTTGTCGTCCTCATCTCCAACACATTGCATCGTTTGACAGCAAGCCTTTTCCCTTTAAGGTTAGAGGTGTCGAAGTCGTTTTCTAGGGAGATGAGGACACAACAGTCAAAACCTAAATATCGCGTATTTGCTCCTGATGTTGATTGAGCTCACCAGACGGCCTGAATGATATCGGATGGGGCCGTAGGGATGACTCGACCGATATAGCGGGGTGGGGTAGCCAGGTTTAACCCGCAGACGAAAGGCGGACGGCTCATAACCCTGAGATTCGCTTGAGACTATCGAGCGCTCAACCGGTGGTTCGAAAGGTCCGCCCGGCCCGAACATCCACCCCCCGCTACCAAACTTGGTTTCTTTCCTTCGCCGATCCCTATTGTTACTTTGTCGGGTCCCACGTCTAGCTCTGTGTGAAACATCGACATCTTTTCATTCAAGCGGAGCTAACTGGCAGGATGAGCGCTATGTCATAGGTAGGCCGAGGTGCCCTGTGATGGGCTATTTTGACCAGCACTATGTTCCTTCTCTCTCAAAGCCTGTAATGATCATCGGTCTTCGCAGTAACACGGACCTAGGATACTTGTGTGCGAAGAGGCTTGCGAAGACTCTTGGTGCTAAGAGATTCGCGGAATACTATAGTGAGTTCTTTCCGGATCTAGCCTTCGTTGACAATAGCGGTCTGTGCAGGCTTCCTCGCTGGGTTCTTCATGAAAGCTCCAAGGCCATTCCAAACATGGTGATTCTCAGTGGAGTTGCGGGGGTTATATCCGAAGACCCAGAAGCCTACTACTCAACATTCGATGAACTAGTGCGATTCTCTAGAAGCCTTGGTATCCATGTCGCGTATGTGCTTGACGGAACAGTCAGCGTCGAGGGAGAAGAAAGCGATATCCAAGTAGCTGCCACAGATCCAAAGCTAGTTAGGAAAGCTCATCGACATGGGGCTAAGGTTCTGAAGGAAGTTGCGTTACCTCCTACTCCGAGCATGTTCTTGGGGTTATCTCGTTTTCACGAATTGGCCGCGATGTTGATCCTCGGTTCACTGGCCGAACCGGAATCCGACGATGCAGCCGTTGCGAGTCTCCTCTCTTTCCTATACAAGGTTGCTGAGATCAAGATTTGAGCCTGCAGCTCACGGCCAGTGCCAAGGTTGAATAAGGGGCATAGGGGGGCCGGTCTTTTCTCTTCCGTATCTCGAAGCTGGCTTTGTTAGGTGTCTGTGAGCTCTTGCAGGAGGTATATACATTCCAAGAGCGAGTTCTCTGGGGTTCACGACTGGTATCTTGGAGGCGGCTCGGTTGGTTGTCTTGCAGTTCGGACATCTGAATCCTTGGCCTCTACCAGCTGATTCCATTCGTTTGCCACATTTCAGGCAAAGGGGATTCTGAAATGCAATGTTTTCCGCCAAATCTGCGATTCTAATCTTTTCCAGATTCAACGTACACGCATGTGTCTTTGTGCCTCTTCTGACTCCACCGTAGGCTTCGACCAGATCTCCCCTCACGAGTTTTCTGACTGTATGTCTGAAGCTGCCAGTCGGTTCGTACGCTGCGCAGTCGATCGAACCTGAACCGTCGCTGAGTTCGAGTATCACATGTCCACCCGGAATCGTCCGAGGGTTTGCTGAGACCCTGCCAGTAACAAAGGCCGGTCGAAATGGACAAATGTTTGAGATCCTTGAGAGCTGGGAGAAGTGATCATCTGTTCCATGGTTCGTTCTGAAGATCACCCACCGTTCGACCTTTTCGGTTGCCTTGACGATTCTGTGGCTTCGCAGGACGACTTCAGGGGTTTCGCCTCGAATTCCGTAAAGTATGGGGTCCTTTCCTCGTGGAGTTATTAGGATTCGACCCGTTTCCGGATCCATGTTGTTGAAGGTCAGCGGTTCAGTTTCTTTAGCCATTTTGGAGACCGATTCCGCGTCCACCCTTCTAGGAGTTGACCTGTTGCGTGAGATTCTGTAGGCGATCAGCTCATACGTATGATCGCCTTGAAGGTTTTCTCCGATGGCGGCGGTCGCCCCGATGATTCCTTTTCGTCCTTTAAGAGGAATGCAGGAGATCCTGAATTTCGCAGCGACTTTCTGAACCTCCTTGATCCTAACTAGGCCGCGAATCACTTTTTTTGAGAACAGGGACAGTTCACTTGGGACGGGACCCCTTAGACAGGCGACCGCTGGATCTGTTCTTCCGTGAGCTAAGTCAGAGTTTCTCTTCACTATCCCAACAACGGACTCCACTAATGAACTGATGTTCTCGTCGCTACAAGTGAACCTTAAGCAGACCGCTCCGTTTCCTCTAGTTTTCCAAGGAACATTGGGGTTCAACCTTACCAGATTCGGATAATCGACAAAGGTGCAGCGCCTTTTTGTCAAATGATCGACAAGCAATGCTGCGACGTAGGTTGTGCATCCCATCCTCGGCGAGTCTGTGTCATCCACACCCACATGTAGTAGTTGGCCCAACGCGGAGTCTCCCGGATGTCTTGATTCCGGGGTTCGTAGCGATTACGGGTCTAAAAAGAGAAGGGTTCTAGGATCCTTCTACAACTATCATTGTTAGGGTTGATCTAACCTTGCTGAGTCTGCGAACCTTCCAAGTCACGACTTCCTTTAGCTTATCCATTGTTTCTGCTTCGACCTTGGCCACGATGTCATAGACTCCGTACACAACATAAGCTTCCTTAACATTGTCCATCTTCCTGAGTTCCTTCAGAACCTCATCTTCAGAACCGATCTCAGCGTTTATCAAGACGAATGCCGCTGGCACCTTCCCGACTCCTCCATCCATCACACGTTACCTTCCTTGAAGGTAAAAAACTTTGGATTGGCAGCATCAATCTCCGGGGGTCCTTAGTCTCACTTGGCCCTTACAATGAGCCTTCCAGTTCCTTGAACTAGCAAGCCAAGAATCAGAAGGAGGGCGCCGCTGGCAAGAAACATTACCTGCATGCCCGCAAGTATCAGTGGCGACGGCGCCAAGTTCAGGGTCACTATTTGGCCTGGGTCTCCGAGCGTTATCGCGACACCAATCAGCAACATAAGTGATCCCGGAACGACCATCGCCATAGAGAAGCTTCTCCTGGGTACCTCGCCCTTCAGAGTCGAAGACCTGATCTCCTCAGAAACCAGCCCAGGGAATGCCGAGGCGACCGATCGAATCAGCGGAGGCCCTAGTAGCAAGACGAACGGAAGCATCGTCACGTACCACCATGCCACAAGCCCTAACGAGACGTATATCCATGCTTCCCTGAAGGCCACAGGGTAAGAGACGTCGACAAAGGCGCGGAAATACACGTAGAGGAATGCGACAATGATGTTCGAGATGAGAAGGGTGACTTGCGAAGCTTTGATGAAGTTCTCCCAACTGAATTTCCTCTTGATGATCCATCCAAAGAGGTAGAATCCAACAAAGTTACCAGGAACTGAAGACACCAGGCTTCGAATGTAGATCTGCCCATGCTTTGCTGAGTCCACGATCAACGTTCCAACGGCTGCACCTACACCACCGGCCAGAGGTCCAAACAATGTGGAGAAAATCGACGGGATCACTACAGCAGGTCTGAACTGGCCTGAGCCCCACGGGGACGAAATGTAAGCAGTGAGGTAAGATCCCATAGCATACAAGACGGCACAGGTGGCGGAGGCCGCCACCTCGAGGGATGCCGATCTTCTTCCGCTTGACATCTAGGTTCCTGCTCTTTGCCCATGCATCATGACATATGAAGCTTGCCAACTGGGGTCTGCTTGGCCCATAAAGGCTATGTGTATACCCTAGGGACGGGGGTTTATGGCGACTAGTCTTATGAAGGCTGCGAGAGTCTCTGATGGAGGCTTTGAATCATGCTTGTCTACTTAGATTCTTTGTCAGCCATAGTATGCGCTGCGTTCTTGACATTGGGTTCATGGACTGATTTGAGGACCCGTGAGGTGCCCGACAAGGTTTGGGCCGTGTCGCTTCCAGTAGCCTCTGTCATCACAGCCATCAAGATCTACCTCTCCTCAGGGCTGCTGATCCTTTACGTACTTTCAATATCTCTTTCGATCGTCGTATCATTGGTCATCTTTGAGGTCGGATTTTTTGGTGGCGCTGATGCGAAAGCCATGATCAGCGTGGGGGTGGCTCTGCCCCTCTTCCCAGAAATCTTTCGTCCGGTCCTTGGGTATTTTCATCCATTCTTTCCGCTTGTCGTTCTAACCAACTCCTTTCTTCTATCGCTTCTCAGCATTGCCTATGTAGTCTGTAGAAATCTGGCTTGGAGGCTTCAAACTAGACACCCCTTCTTCAGCGGATTCGAACAAGAGCCCCTCTCGAAGAAGTTCCTCGTCCTGCTGTCTGGATACAAAGTCGAACTTGCTCAGCTCAGGAAGAGCATACACTTGATTCCCCTTGAGGATGTGGACGAGAGTGGAGAAGCCCCTCTAAGGAAGATGAGGATCTTTGTCGGGGCTGAGGAAGATCGGAACGTGGTAGTGGAGCGCCTTGCCAGACATAGCTCAGAAGGATTAGTTCAAAGCCATGTCTGGGCAACGCCAGGTCTCCCCATGATGGTTTTCGTCTCTTTGGGTTTTCTTACAGCGCTGATTATTGGTGACATTCTATTCTACGTGGTCTACATCCTAGTTAGGCTCGCTGTCGGGGTCTGAGTACGGAAGCCTTATTCAATCGGCAAAACAATCTTCACCGTAGTTCTCTACTAAGTGACGAATATGATGCACACGAACAAGGACCGGATGTCTGCAGAGGAGATGAGGTCAATTGAGCTCAACAGCGAATATCTCGGGATCTCAACTCTGCAGCTGATGGAAAACGCTGGTCGAGCAGTGGCGTCCGAGATCGCCTCCAGAATCAAGCTTCCCTCTCGAGTACTTGTCTACAGTGGGACAGGAAAGAACGGGGGTGATGGCATGGTGGTAGCGAGGCACCTATCGTCACTTGGCTACAACGTATCGCTTGTTCTCGTTGGAAATGAAGACAGTATCAAGGATGAGGCTGTCATTGGGAACTGGCGTGCGATTAAAGAGATGCAAGCATCAATAACTCTGAGGATCGTCCCCGACTCCTCTTTGATCACGGTCGAAGACTCTGATGTCATAGTGGACGCGCTATTGGGGATTGGAGCAAAAGGCCCCCCTAGGCCTCCCATCTTGCAGGCAGTGGAGGCGATCAACGAATCCAAGGTCTATAAGGTCGCGGTTGACGTCCCGACAGGAGTGAACGCCGACTCAGGTGAAACCGAGGGCGAGGCAGTCAGGGCGGACTTAACGATCACATTTCACAAGGAGAAGCTCGGGCTTTCAAAGGCGAAGAAGTATGTTGGCGAACTGATAGTAGCATCTGTTGGAATTCCTCCGGAAGCTGAGCTGTTCACCGGCCCTGGAGACGTAACCCTAGTAACGAAGGCGCGTCGACCAGAATCACGTAAAGGAGACTTCGGACGGCTCCTGATCGTGGGCGGAAGCGAGACATACACAGGCGCTCCAACCTATGTCGCTTTGGCAGCTCTCAGAACCGGCGTAGACTTGGCGTACGTCGCGGCGCCGGAGCCAGCTGCCCTCGCTATCTCTTCGTTTTCGCCGAATCTCATAACGATCAAAATGAAGGGAGACCACTTCTCTTCAGACAATTTCGACGAAATCCAACCGTGGCTGGAAAAGGCCACAGGCCTTGTGATCGGCCCGGGTCTCGGAGTTCACTCAGAAACTATCTCCGCAATTGATGGCTTCCTAGACATTGTAGAACGCGTCAAGCGTCCTCTTCTCCTGGATGCAGATGCCATCAAAGCCTTTGGCAAACATCGACGCAGGTTCGAAACGTCTGCCGTTTTGACACCTCACGCAGGCGAGTTCAAGGCCATGTCAGGACGCGAGCCATCCGCCGATCCGCAGGAAAAGATAAGGGAGGTTCACACTCTGGCACATGAGCTCAAGTCCACTATTCTCTTGAAATCCCACGTGGACGTAATCTCAGATGGGATCCGCTGGAAACTGAATAGGACAGGGAACCCAGGCATGACCGTGGGCGGCACAGGCGATGTTCTTTCCGGCGTGGTAGGCGCGTTTCTATCCCAGGGATATGATCCTTTTCATGCGTCTTGTGCTGGTGCGTTCATCAACGGTGCAGCAGGAGACTTCGTCTACTCAGAGAAAGGATACCACATGGTTGCCACGGACCTCATCGAGAAGATCCCTTCAGTTATGGATGACCCCATGTCTCATAGGATTCTCAAGTTGCTTCAGAACATTGGGCCGGAGATTCACAGCTGAACTAGAGGTCTCCTAGAGCCTTCTTCATTCGATCTAGAGCTCTTACCCGTTTCATATCCGAGCCCTTGTTCTCAATCCCAACAGTTGCCTAACGAGGAATCTCCGTCCTGTGCCATTCTCATTCAACCGCGTCAGCTACGCGTTGGGACACTTCGTTGGGAGACTCGATGCAACGCTTTTCAGAGGCGAACTCGATTTGATCCGGAAGTGATGTGTCAGTTGGACAGGAATGCGCCAAGGCTCCTCGTTTATCTGATGAGGCAAGACGATCCGAAGAAGTGCACCTCTGCAAAACTATTCAGATTTGGTTATGCAAGCGCCGTTACTAGGCCCTCAGAGATTCCCAGTCTCACTATGGTATTGAATCCCTTTGCAACCACAATTCTCCTACCATCTGACCATGATGTCGCCGTCAGGCATGGAATCTGCGCAATTGACTGCTCCTGGGAAAAAGCAGAGCCAGTGTTCAAGAGGCGGTTCTCAAGATGTGAGCGAAAACTGCCGATCCTTTTGGCAGCGAATCCTACGAACTATGCGCAAGCAGGCCTGTTAAGTTCAGTTGAGGCGCTTGCGGCCGCCCTTAGCATTCTTGGCGTGAGGAGACGGGCGATAGAAATGCTATCCCTGTTTAAGTGGGGTCCAACCTTTCTCACGCTTAACCGGGAACCATTAGACGACTATGCAAGAGCTAGGAACGCGGGCGACGTCGAAGAGATTCAGAGAAGCTACTTCTGACTCTTGATGGTGGCTCTACGATAGAAACTCATCGCAGCCTCGAGTAGTTGCTTCGCCTTTTCTCATAGTTCAACGCTCTCGACTTGCTGAAGTGCCTTTTCCACCGCCATCATCCCGTTCTAGACTTCGTAGGCATTCCCGTTAGCGACTGAAACCTCGAGACTGACCAACAGCCTCTTCAGCTTGAGCTGCTTCGCCAGCACCTGTCCCTGATT
>Ga0209725_1000569_pt1 | contig 22370 bp, 18 predicted proteins | sample I18A1metaG_FD_184145 | JGI IMG/M metagenome (GOLD analysis project Ga0209725, IMG submission 184145) | Lake sediment bacterial and archeal communities from Gulf of Boni, Indonesia to study Microbial Dark Matter (Phase II) - ​I18A1 metaG... | ecosystem: Environmental > Aquatic > Freshwater > Lake...
CTTGTTTATTTGCAAGAAAATAAAATATCGAATACAGAATCATGGATATTAGATTCTATGATAGGAAAACTTTACTCATGATTCGGCATGTCAAAAAGGAATAACCATTTTACGCGCGAGTTGAAATTTTAAATAGTGGCTTATTTTAAGTTATACTCATGCCTTTGATGAAGGGTTCGCAAATTATAGTAGAGCAGCTTAAGAAAGAGGGCGTTGAGTTCATATTTGGTTTGCCAGGAGGCCCTGAACTCCCCCTTTTGGATGAGTTGATAGACGATCTGAGCTTAAGATACGTTTTGAATAGGCATGAGCAGGCTTCAGCTTTCATGGCCGACGCCTATGCCAGAGTGACTGGCAAAATCGGAGTCTGCATGGCAACAATCGGACCCGGAGCGACAAACCTTACAACCGGAATTGCAAGCTCATTTCTAGATTCAGTTCCATTGCTCGCAATTACAAGTCACATTTATAGAGCTGCTGAAGGTAAGGGAGATTTCCAAGAAATAGATCAGGTTTCGATCTTCAAACCTATTACAAAATGGAATGGATCCGTGAGGTATGTTGAGACATTGCCGGATGCGCTTCGGAAAGCTCTGCGAATCTCCCTAACTGGTAGACCTGGACCTGTGCATCTGAACATAAGTAGAGAAGTTTTTCATGAAACGACAGATACCGAGATTCTTTCTCCGCAGAAGTATAGACCTATGAACGCGTATTACGGCGACGTGGACAAAGTAAAGGACATTGTACCTTTGCTTCTCAAGTCGAAGAGGCCTGTGATATGGGCAGGTGGCGGAGTGGTTATTTCTAATGCCTCAAACGAAGTAAGAGATCTGGCTGAGTCGCTGCGGATACCTGTAGCAACAACCTGTAGTGGAAAGGGGGTCATGCCCGAAGACCAGCCGCTCTCAGTAGGTATCAGAGGAAGATGGGGAGCAGAGCTAGCCGATCAGATACTGTCTGAGGCTGACCTCTTAATCGCCATCGGATGCAGATTCTCAGCTGTGGCAACAAGTAGAGGGAAAGCCAAAATCCCTGATGAGATAATTCACATAGACATCGATCCTCAGGAGATAGGTAAGAACTATCCTGTGGAGATTGGAATTCTAGGTGACGCCAAGTTCGTCCTAAAACATCTGCTGATGTGTCTCAAAAAGGAAAGACTATCAAATTATTCAGATTGGTACAATAGGGTTACAGAACTCAGAGACAAATATAGAAAGAAGATAGAGGATCAGTCTGTCAAGGGAAATACTATCAAACCCCAGTTTTTGCTCAAGACTCTCAGAAAGACAATGCCTAGAGACGCGATCGTGACTGTAGATATTGGGGAGGTAGTTGTATGGACCAGCCAGTTATTCGAGGTATATCAGCCTCGAACGTACATCAAACAAAGCGGTTTTTCCCCTATGGGTTACGGTGTTCCTGCCGCTGTAGCTTCCAAACTCGCTAAACCCGAAAAGACCGTTGTAGCCATATGCGGTGACGGAGGTTTCATGATGACCTGCTATGAACTAGAAACCGCAGTGAGACTAGACATACCCATCATATGCGTCATCTTTGACAACCGGGCTCTGGGTGAAATAAAGCATCGCCAAGAAAAATTGTATCAGGGACGGTGCATAGGAGTTGATTTTACAGACGTCGATTACTCTGAACTCGCGAAATCTTTGGGGGCATCAGGAGAAAGGATCGCAGATCCAAACGAGCTAGCGCCAGCTTTGAAGAGAGCCTTGAAATCGAATCAGCCGTATATATTGGATTGCATAATTGATCCGAAAGAGATACCACCCGAGTTTTAACGCGCGCATTATGCTGGTTTGTTGCGAGGCAGACTACACTATTCCCTTTTTTAATGTCCTTGGCCATAGGCCTATCGCGTGTGCGATCGACTTAAGAACTTTGTAAGCCTCTCCTGGTGCAGTTCATTCTCAAGGAGACGACTGCTATCGACCCAATTATTGAGTTTGATGTCAAGCCTTTTTGATATGTGGTCCAAGCTCTCCTTTATTGTTTCAAACTTCTTGACATCGCGTCTTAAGGCGCTCCTCACATTCTCCCTTACCTGCCAAACTCCAACGGGTAAAATGTAACCGGGATGGGCCTCCCTGAGAACCACCACGGAGGCCTGCCTCTTCTCCCTTGATAAGAACTCAGTAACAGCAAGCCTAGCTGCGTAGTAACAGCCGCCTATTTCAGCGTATGTGGTCCTTCCTTCATACCCTTCCCAGTCACCGCAGATCGCTATGTTTGGGCTGCTTGGGTTCCAAGAGGTCCCAGGGTACCACGCCTCAACAGCCTCATAGCTCCAGGCTGATGGCATCATGAGCACGACGAACCTGTTGTCAAGATAGTCAGACTCATAGACTCTATACTCATTGATGACGGGACTCCTTTTTACAGCCTTGTCTCTGAGGATTCTAGAGATGTTGCTGTCGACGGCGGTGATGCTCCAACGCGTAGGCACTAGTCTCCTCTGCTTTTCGATCCCGAAGGCGCCAATGCTAAAGGCCCTCTGGATCCTTGAGACAGGGACATTGTCCTTGTAGAGGTCTAGCACGGCGTCGAGAGCCTTCAAATCGGTATCTCTGTACGCCTTCTCAATCTTGTGATCAAACTTTATGTTCCCGGTAGTCAGCTCCTTCAATTGAGCTGAGGGCCCGAAGGGTTGGAGTTCACCATCGATGATGAAGTTCTTTCCGGGCTTCTTCCCGAACTTGGCCTCAGCGTCAACAGGAACGGCTGAGAGTGCTAACTCCCTGCTCTGATCCATGAGCTTTCCAGCGGCCTCAGCCTTCTTCACGTTGACCCTGAACTTTCCCCTGACCAACTTTAGCCTAAAATCCACTATCTCATCAATCTTCCTGTCAAGCCACTGCTCCGGCATGTCGAAGAGACTCGTGTCGCCCCTGATCGGCGGAATTAATGGGCCAGCAAAGACGTAAGGATATCCGATGCGGCCAACGAAGACGCCGGGTGGTGATGAGCCTTCTAGTTCGGTAGCGTCTATCAGGGGCTTGGTCTTCAGGTATGAGTACAACTTGACGACGATCGGGCAACGTGGCTTTCTGCAGAGCATCCTCGCCCCCCTGCAAGCTATGCACAGACTCTTCGTTGGAACGCGTATTCTAGTTTCCTCTAAGCTATAGTTTAGGTCAAGGGCTGCCCTCGCGTCGCTCACGATGTGCTCTATCCACGGAACTCTTTTCTTAACCTTCTTTACAAACCCCTTGCCTAAATGGAGTTGCAATTTATCTTAACCTTTTTTTGTCAGCTGTACGTAAAGAGGAGAGCGCCTTCATAATTTGTTTTTCTAATCGAGCGATCGAATCGCGTAACAAGAGCTACTAAGGTCCGATTATCTCCTCCTTCCTCAATAGAGCACTCCTATTAACCTTATAGCGACGTTTCGCCGCGGAGCCTCTACGAACCAAAAACCCGAAGGAAGACAGCCTTGAAAGATAAGTTGACACCGTGCTCAGGCCTATCGGCTCGTTAAGCGAATTCTCATAAGCGTCCTGTAGTTCACGAGAAGTAAACCATCCGACCGGAAAATCCCTTGCGATAACTTTCTTAACCTTTTCAATTTTTGACAGGTCAGAGATGTCTTGCTTCACGCCAGACATAGAAGCAGGAGCGCCGCCTATAAGCTGAACAACGTCTAGGAGCTGAAGAACTTTTTCTCGGGTAACCTGGCCCTCAAAAGAGATAGTAATCTTGTTTCCGTCATCATCGAATACTTCAACCCTAATACGTCGCGCCGGCAATCTTCTCAACCTGATGAAAACCTGTTAACATCATTTATGTTAAAATGTTTAACGGTGAAAAACTGTGGGTTAAAAGTGGCCGAAACAAACGCAAATAGCCCAAGAAAAGCCCCTTTTCGGCTTAAGACACATTATTTTCAAATCTTTTACCAATTCACACGTTCACCGCGTCTCTCTAAAAAGAAGATAGGAAAATCCAGCTCTTGGACCATCTCCAGTGGAAAGAAAGGGGTGGCAGTTATTCTTGTGAAAAAGCCTGAAAAAATGAGATATTTTAAAAAAGAAGCAAAAATGAAGGATAAAAAAAGGCGATTTCACATTCTTTCACACATTTATACAAGAGGACTCACTCCGAAAAAACAAGAATACATCCCCCCTACGCCTACGTTTCCACTGCAACATTTCCTCGCAAGGGGGCAAGGGATTTTAGGTTTGTTTAATAAAAGCAAAAATTTAGTCTAAAAAAGTTTACAAAAAACATTAAATAAAAACTGGGAAATTAACAGCTGGAGTCTATTCCTTTTCCATAGGAATACTAAACAATCCTAACTAATAGTCTATTCCACTAGAAACACAGGGGTGAGGGGGTATCCTTGGCATTCTTCTCTCAAGTACCCAACTTTTGTGTAGTTGTTTGTATACAATTTTTTACGAATTGATTTTTATTCTCGAGTGGAAAAAGGACCACTACCACTGAATGTGGGGCTTGTTCAATGTCTCCAAATGATCTACTAGAGAACATATTTGACAAGTTTTTACAAGATTCACATGTTTTCAAAAACCGCGAAGTCTTACACCCGGACTACGTTCCAGATAACTTACCCCACAGGGAGGAGCAGACCAGAAGAATCGGCAATATCTTGGCCCCAGTCCTACGCGGGTCTCGCGGATCCAACATTTTCATCTATGGGCAGACAGGTACAGGGAAGACAGCCGTCATCAAATATGTTCTAAACAGGCTACTTCAAAAGGGTCGTGAAATCGGAGCCCCAATTGAAGTTTCTTACATTAATTGTCGCCTCGCCGGAACGGAGTATCGCGTTTTGGCTCGTATGAGCGGAAATGTCGGGTTAAGAGTCCCATTCACTGGCTTGGCAACCGCTGAGGTTTTTGATCGTTTCAAAATAGTACTAGGCTCAAGGGGTTCCCTTCTAGTAGTTGTCCTCGACGAGATAGATTCCCTAGTAAAAGCCTACGGTGACGTCTTACTCTATGAGTTGACAAGAATCAATGAGGGTCTGAAAGAAAGCCGCGTTTCCATTGTGGGTATTTCTAACGATCTCCATTTCAAAGAGATGCTGGAACCCAGAGTTCTAAGCAGCCTCGGCGAGGAGGAAGTAATTTTCCGGCCATATACAGCCCCTGAAATCCTTGACATACTTCTTCAGAGATCGACCGCCGCCCTCCTTGATGATGTTTTAACTGAGGGAGCCCTCAACCTCTGCTCAGCGCTGGCTGCAGCAGAACACGGTGACGCTAGGCGTGCTTTAGACCTATTAAGAGTCGCCGCTGAGTTGACCGAGCGAGAGGGGAAACAAAGAATCACTGAAGACGAAATAAGGCTTGCGCAAAACGAGATTGAGCGAGACAGAGTAGTAGAAGTTTTGAAGACGCTTCCGCTTCACTCAAAGCTTGTGTTGTTCGGAGCATATCTAATAACCAAAGCAAGCATTAAAAACTCCGTTACAGGCGACATTTATGAGGTTTATAGGGAACTCTGTACCGTGCTGGGTACGGATCCCTTAACCCAACGTAGAGTCAGCGGGATAATAAGTGAGCTGGACACTATGGGTGTCTTGAACTCCAGAATTGTGAGTTTGGGAAGATATGGGCGAACAAAGAAGGTCAGCCTTGGCATTCCTCGTGGCGTTGTTAGAAACGTCTACTCTGAAGATCATTGGGTTGGTCAGTTAGTTGGTTACGCACCCAAATGCCTATCAAACAAAGAGTAGGATTTTTGGCGTGGAGGACGGAAGCTTTCTCTCAAGAAATAGAAAAACGCTACTAGCCGCAGTTTTGATGGATTCTAGGTGGATAGAGGCCATCATTCTCAGAAAGATTACAATAGATGGTAAAGACGCAACTGAAACGCTTTTTGAAATGTTAAGAGGATTCACCTTCGACGCTATTATGCTGAGTGGAGTATCCTATGCTGGTTTCAATCTTATAGACCCCAAAAAAATCTGTGAAATATTTGGTGTGCCAGTTATCATCGTTTGTAGGAGCAAACCAAATAATGACGCTGCTAGGGCAGCGCTGGTCAATCACTTCGAGGATTGGGAAGAGCGATGGAGTATTGTCGAGAGTCTGGGTCAAGTGTATGAAGTGGTTTCAAAGCCCGATGCTCCTCCTCTATACATCGAGGTTATCGGTGGAGATTTCTCTTGGGCAAGAAGCCTAGTTCGTGATTTGGCCACCTGTAGTAGGATCCCAGAGCCGATACGCGTGGCAAGATTTATTGCCAGAGGTCTATCTCGTCTTTCCTAGTCAACTGTAGTCTTAAAGTCTATCGACATTATGTTAAATGATTGCAGGTCGACTACGGGAACTATCCCAGGCTTTGGAGTCAAACCCATTCTCTCTTGATAGTTTGTCTGACTCTGCCAAGAACCTGAGTTCACTAACAAGGTTCCCCTGTATTCCTCATAACCTACCACATGAACATGGCCAACCTGGAAGATGTCCGGCGGGACATCAATCACTAGATGATCCTTTGGTTCAGGTGCGATCGGCGTTTTGCCTCCATATGATGGCGCGAGATGTCGTGCTCTTAACAGGAGTTCCAGAGCTTTTTGTACTGTTTCGCCTAGGTTTTGATACATAATGTTTGGAACAGACCCGATCACATCGTCCAGGCTTCTCCCATGATATAGCAAAAATTCGACTCCATGAAGTCTAACTCTAGCCGGGTTGCCTAAAGCTGTAATTTTTCTCGCGGCATAAAGAGACTCAGCATACTTCTTTAGAATAGCAGGCTGTGGTAAGGCTTGTCTAGTCGCGTCGTGGTTCCCGGGAATAATGATCACTTCAATGTAGTCTGGAACTTCCTCAAGAAGACGCGCGGCAAGACCATACTGTTCAACTACATCCGTTATAGCAAGTTCTTCCTCTTGGTTCGGGTAAACCCCAATCCCATCTGCGACATCGCCAGCGATGATTAGGTATTTCACTCTACCAGCAATCTCTCTTTGCCTGCTGTTCCCAACCTTTCCCTGTAGCCATCTGAGAAATCTGTTGAAGACATCTTCCAGAAAATTATTACTTCCAACGTGCAGATCTGAAGTGAGAGCCGCGTAGACTGGCTCATAGGACTTTCTAGGTTTTCTCTCCGGCGCATCCGGCCATATCAGGTCTGTGGCTATGAGAATGTTTCCTCTACCTTTGGTAGCCTGCACGCAGATCACTTGGTCTAGCAAAGTCATTCGAGCTTTCTCAATCAGAGTTCTGTTTGCCGTTGAGGGCACAAATACCGTCGCCGAGGAAGTCAGATCCTCCATGCGCATCAGTACTGCTCCCTTCGTTTCTTTCTTACTGGTCACCATCCCAATCGTCTTGACCTCGGAGTTTACGCGCGTCTTAACAGTCTCGCTTATGGACACGGCGTTTCTCGCATCAAGTCTTTTTCTCAAGATCTGCTCAATTCTGGTAAACCGATCTCGAAAATAGCCTAGAAAGTTCCCCGCATCTTCAATCGAACTCAGGGTTTCAGTTGGATCCTCCAAAACTTCAACGTTTCCCTTAACTTCTTTGGCATAAGGACGAAAGACCCCCTTCCCCTCTTTTAATTCAGACGACGCAGCCGGAATCTCTTCAAGCGATTTTACTCGAAGGGTCTCCTCCAGCAAATTCTTTGTGATGAAAATCAGCTTCTCAGAGGGCGTGTCTATTCTGCCCAAGGTATGTTCTATCAAGTCAATAGGATCATGGTCCTTTGCGTGTTGTTGAATAAAGAGAAAAGCCTCCTGGTCCAGCTGGTAGCCTCTGCTAAGTGCAAGTGCGCACGCCTTCTCCATTTTCTCAACTAGGGCCGAGTTTTCTTCCAATCCTCTCCGCCAGAGAAATCATATCACTTCGAATTCTAAATCAGCGCGCACATCCGAAGAAGTGGAGGAACTGAATTACGCTGACCCCTCTTTTTCGTAGAGTACATAAAGAAAAGCCATTAACAACGCGACTAGTACCAAAATAATAGTGAAATCGTAAATTAATCCGAAGAATTCTGCGGCTGTCAACTTAACCATCTTCTTTCGATTATTGATCGGTCGGTTTCAGTTGCGTTATCTTATGTTTCCATATCTTCTTTAAACCTTTTTGGTAGCTGCCACCGAACATTTGATTCACCTCTGCCCCTCAAAGTTCCAGAGGAAATGTTCCAATTTCGTGAACCCTGTGATCTCGTCAAAGTCAATTCCGATAGCATCCAAGACCTGCTCAAAGGTCGACTTGATGTACCCCATATACTTGTCAGCATCGATTTCCTTCACCGAGGCTAACTGCACAGGTTTAACTCCCTCCTGGGTCTTTGTCTTTACGAACGAGATTATCTCTCCTGGCTTCACTTCAACCTCGTTCTTTACCAAAAGTTTAGCAGCCTTTACGTGTTGGGGTGTAGTCTTAGTATAACTTTCAATAGGCTTGCTAATCATAACATTGAAAGCCAAATCGTCTAATGAGTATTTTCCATTCTTCAACTTGAGATAACATGTCTTCACAACTTCTCTAATCCTAGATTTGGCCTCGTCGAAGTCTTCCGAGGATTCTACCTCTCCAAGAATACTAATCATCTCTGCAAAAGCTATTTTCAGAAAGTCCGGTGTATTGCGTTTCTTGCCAGTAAGGCCCTTGATGTCAACACTACCGCTAGGATACACGCCCAAATAATTCTTCTTCCTACTGGAGAACGCAGAGTATCTATAGATCTTATCGGTGTCGAGATCCATTCCAAGAAACTCTCTAGACCACTCTACCACCTCGTTTATCTGCGCCTGTGAGGGGTTTTCTAAGAAAACACTGTCCGTGTCTCCGTAAACAACATTTATGCCTAGAGCCTCGGCTTTGCGAACGGTTTCGGTGATGGCATATCTTCCAATGGCTGCTGTGCTCTCAGCGACAGGCGGACAATATAAGTCGAAGACCTCTGCTCCAAATACTCCGTAGCTTGCGTTCAATATCACTTTTAGACTTTGCTGTATGACGTTATACCAGCTTCTCATCGCCGGAGACTGATTCTTGTCCTTCGATTTCGGCTTATACCAGTTGACACGGAGATCCCTTAGCGTTCCTATTACAAGACTGGTCATTCCAGAGCGCTTTTTACAAACCCAGTGTGGAGTACCAGGAATCTTGTTATTCTCACATTCACTGTGTGGGCACCGCACCGTCTCATAACTCAAATTCCAATGTTTAATGATCGATGGATATAGTGAAGCAAAATCGAGGACAAAAACATTAAAATGAACCCCTGGCTTGGGCTCAATAACGATAGCTCCCCTGTATTTCTTTCCCTCGATGATCGCCTCCGTCGCGGTTGAACCTTTCAGTTCTATGATGTCTTCAGACCTTGGAATCAACCAATTGAGTCTTCGATGCTCAAAGAACATCATGCTTCTAATCCAGCGCGACACTCCCTGTCTAGTCACATCTTCGATCGGCATTCTGCTAATTCTTGCAATAGTGATGATTAACTTCATCACAAGGGAATCGTCGAATGTTGTCAATTGCATCGTCAGTTCGGCGTCCCTCAGACAGTAGTTTGCAAGTTCAGTATAAGTGAGTTCAGAGATGGGTTGTTCTAATGCAATTTTTCCGACATTTAGGATAGCGTTAGCAATTCCATCCAACGTTGCTTCCCTGTATTTTTGACCGAATGCGTAGATCTGAATAGACCTGTTGAGGAAAAACCTGTAGAGATCTATGTGAACTCCGTATTTGAGGAGAGCAAATATCTCTTCCAATCTTATTGGGATGCTCTCTCTTGGGAAGCCGAGTTTTTCCGCGCGATGGAACAAGTATCGAAGATCGAACGAGTCTCCATTGAACGTCAGTACTATAGGATACGCAAGTAAAGCCTTGAATACTTCTATTAGCATGTCTTCCTCTCGGTCGTAGTACTCTATCTTGACGCCCTGTGGAACAGCAGTCCCGCCCTCACCGATTCCCGGCCGCTTTAGAACTAAAACCCTTTTATTTCCATCCGAATCAACTAGAGAAGCCGCAACAATCGATTCGCTTGCTGTCCTTGGATCTGGAACGCGAGTTACAACAGGAGAGTAGACCTCTATATCCAAGGCCAATCGAGAAAACTCTGGAACAGGGCATTCAAGCAGTCTGATCCATTGACCAATGTACGCCTGAAACTCCTTTTCTTCGTTCTTGAAAAATCTTTCAGGTGCATTGAGGTCCTTTTTCAGTGTGCTACAGTCAACAGGAATTAGCTTTTCTTCCTTGATCACGTACGGAGTTCCAATGCTTAGCTGACGATCGTAAATATAACTTTCATAGTATTTTATGCGTGCCTCCCAAGACTTCTGGATCAGATCCCTTATGGTGCCTGACGGTCTGCCACCAATAGATCTAGGATCTCTGGCAATTATTTTTGTCATCTCAGTCTCTCTGTCATTGAGAGCATCAAACTTCTCCACTGTTTCAAAATGATCAAAACCCTGATGTTTGACTAAAGCCTCAATTCTTTTCAATTCTCCTATCGGAGCGTCAGATAGGCAGTATGGTTGATGTTTTGTATTGTCATACCAGAAGTAGATTTTGCGAGATTCGGGCTCATACAACTTCAGGCATGCTGTGCGCCTCTCTCCTTCATAGGTCGCCGAAAGGAGATAAGCCATAGAAAGATTTCTTGGGGCATCTGGACTGAAATAGAATTCTTTGGCCTTCTCAGCCATATTCTCTCTAATCACTTCACTTCCGACTTCTTTAGAAAGTTCTTCTTCAGTATGCTTGTGCGCGCTACACTGAATACTTAGACAGTCTCTCAATAAAAAACATTTTCCCACCTAATGCGCTTGGAGTGGCGCGCAGCATCGGGTGTTTCTTAACTTGTCACGTTTTAAGGGTAAATGGGGAACATTTGTTTGCATAGACGATAGCGTAGCCAGACAGACCCAAAGAGGAGTACAAACCAATTTCATGCGTCAAGAAGAAGTATGGCGTAAACCAACCCTCTTGTTCATCCATAATTTCTAGGGTGAAAAGAATCTTGCTCTTTTCCTCTGTTGGCAAGCTACCGAGCAGCGAATGAATATACCTTAAGTAGTAATCCCAATTCCTCTGAAGGTTCAAGAAGTAGAAGCCATGAACCCACGCCTGCGTTCGGACTATGAAAAAGTCAGTGTATGGGATGATCTTTGTGTAGATCTCTAAACAATCCTGACCAAAGAAGTCCTCTACAACCAAGATTTTTCCTTTAGAATGTAGTTGGCCAGAAACATAATCGAATGCTTCAACATATCCTTCTTCATCCTCAAGGGTATATCTTCCGTTCACGTTCCCCAACTCAAAGATTGCGACCCCATCAAAATCAAAGTCTTGGACAATCTTTAGAATGGAATCAGTAAAGTACATGTAATATTTTGTTCCTTCAACCACATCATATTCCTCATCTTCGTGTAAGCTTGCATAGGGAACGATAATGCCATCCCTTAGAACTTCTGGATGCCTATCAATAAGCCAGTTCGACCTGAATCCTTTGTAGTTGTAAACATAATCTGCTCTGAAATAGACTCCTATCAAGACTCTCTTGTTGCTGGCATGGAGTAGCGACACTAGGTCACTAACATCTGACTGGCACCAGCCCTCGTCAAATCTTACTTTGAAAAACTCTTCTACCTGTGCTGCGGTGTCGTATTCTTTATATGTATTTACGAAATCTGGGCCGAACATAAGAACTATGGTGTCTGCTTGAAATTTTTGGTTGAATTCCTCTATCCCCATGCCCATAACATTTACCGTAAACCCTGCGGCGGGGCTTTCTGGCGCGGCAATCACTTGAGTTGCCCTCGGAACATCTACTGAAGAAGGAAACGGAGCTAACAGCAGAATGAGTACGCTTAAAATCGAAAGTGTGATGGCTGTTCCCTTTCTGCTTGGTTTAGGAAATTTTCCATCCTTTGATAGAAGATAACGAAGGTACAAGTAGCAAACATATGAAAAGATGGGCGCCAGCGTTATTAGCGCCATTGCTACAGTTGTGATGAGCGGAATGTTGCCTCTAGAGTTGTAGAAGAAGAAGCCAAGGAAGAAGTTGTTGATTGGAAGCAAAAATATGATGAATACTATGTCGAGGGCGACCAGCGCAGTGAATAGTTTTTTGCTTTTCGAATCCCTTAGGCAGAAGGTGTCTGTGATCGCGTTGGGAACGCACCACAGAAGATAGTGATCATTCATCTTTGTCGAAGTGAGAAAAAAAGCTAAAAGGACGGCTAAAACACCTCGATTTAGCCCCTCAAATTTGTCTGTTTTCTCCTCCTTGATCCTAGCTAAAGTCTTGAGGTATAAAATGCCATACAGTAGAATGAAAATGACGTATCCGTACTCAACTGCGATATACGTTTCATGAGATATCAAAAACCAATAGGAGAGTTGACCTATATGCCCCGCGTGAAAGAGAATCTGGGTGAGATAGCTTTTATAATTAAGGATCAAAAATGGAATCGAAAGGACAGCCGTTGGGGCTGCGCACATCAACAAGTACTTAAGAACATCGAAGAGTCCCTGCTTTCTTTTATACACCATGTAGTAAAAGTATAGAGGAAGGAAAAAGGCTGGGTAGACTTTGAGCGCGGTACCAAGTCCTAGGGCAAGCGCGCTTTTCTTATAACTTCCGTTATACAGGTATACTACGGATAAGAACGTCAATAGCATGGGCACTGCGTCGAACATGCCCCAAATGCTACCGACCAATATCACAAAGGGGTTTAGAAAATAGAACATAAACGCCTTGGTAGCGGTCTGTTCGTTCCTTGTTCTTTGAAACACAACATCGTAGATCGCTTGAGCTGCAAAAGCGTCAGCGATTATGATTGGTATTTTCAGGACAAGGATTTCGAAGTATCGATTTGCCGAGAAAAGATAGGAAAAGGCACACCAAATCATCCATAATGGTGGGTAAGCATAGTAACCCCAATACCAGTTTGTTTCTACACCAACGTCATATATGTTTTGACCAGCAAACGCTCTTTTTCCGACGTCAATCCAGATCTTGACATCCCAAGGGTGTCCTGTGAATGGAGCAAGGGCAAATCGAACGATTAAACCTATTATGAATGCCTTTGTCTTTCTATTCAAATATCTCTTCTTCCTAACGTCCTTTTCTTCTACTTTTTTCGATAAAACATAGCGTTTCGTATATCATGTGAGCGGCTTGAACCGATGTCTGCCCTGTGTCATAGTGTGGGGAAACCTCAACCAAGTCCAAGGCGACAACACGTTGATCACAAACAGCATGAAGAATGTCAAGTAACTTGCTGGGAGTCATCCCCTCAGGGACTGGATTTCCAACTGCAGGCGCGCATGATGGATCCACCACATCCATGTCCAGCGTCAAATATATCTTTTCAAAATCAGATAATTCCTTATCTACTTCTCTGGCAATCTCTTTAGGATCTTGGAAGCAAATGTCCTCTCCGGTTAAGATTCTTATACCCTTCTCCTTTGCGAATTGAAATTCGTCTCTTCCAAAGGCTCGAACACCAACCTCAACAATATGATCTGGTTTAATTTTTTCCGAGAGCCTCCTCATGAAAGTCGCGTGCGATAACTTGCTTCCCAAAAACTCGTCTCTTAGGTCCATGTGAGCATCAAAACTCAGGATTCCCACATCTCTCCCAAATGCTTCTGTGGCGCCGCAAGTTATCGTGTGTTCCCCTCCCAGTATTACAGGAATTTTTTGGGTCTTTACGATCTCGGTCGAAACGAGTCTTAATCTTTCCAATGTTTTCTCAACATCACCTAAAACATGCAGGTCTCCAACATCGCAGATTTTGAGGTCTTCAACGTCCAATCCAGTCCTCAAGCTGTACGTTTCAAGGGTTTGCGAGGCTTCTCGAATGGCTTGTGGTCCAAACCTAGATCCTGGCCTATACGTGCTTGTGGCGTCAAATGGGACCCCTAGTATAACATAATCCGCCTCCTCAAAAGGCCTATAAAGTCCTGAGAACCTTAAGGCCGGAGAAACGTGAAGTTCTACATAGCTCATTTTGTCTAAGCACCTCAGTTGAGCCCAGGTGAGGTTGTTGACCAATTCATACTAGAAAGAGGACAATGTTTTTTAAATTTAAAAATTATAAATCTATCAGCGTCTGTTATACAGAAGAACTATCGAGAGGAATAGGACATTGGCGAAAAAGAGAGTCGAAAAGACCACTATGTACTCTTTGAAAGCAAAGCTAATCTCCGGGTGTTACGTCGGATATTTCATGATTGACATGTTGATTTCTAGCACATCTGGGTTCTCTATGATTTATATCTTTGTCTTGGGTGTGCTTTGTTTAATCGCCGCCATCGGTCTATGGTTGCAAAGAAGTTGGGGATTATGGTTAGCTGCCTTCCTGTCATCCCTTACATTTTTGGTAGGAGCTGTTACGCTGTATGCTTGGATCGGGTTGGTTGGTTTTTCTTCTGACCTCCATGTTTTAACGTTAACCACTGGATTGCTTCTTTATTCAGCGATAGCTGTAATGGTGCTTCTTTATTTGTTCGTCAACAGGAGGCTTTTTACTTAAGAGGTGGGGCATATACGATTTAAGGGGCAGTTAAAATGTTTGGAAATAAAACCCTCGGTGTGAACGAACATAGAATCTGTCGTTTACTGAGCTACACCTTCGGTTTCTTAGCTCTCGCGCTTGTCTTAGTGTATGGTAGCAAAGCCGTTTTTGAGGACATTAAGGTGGTAGGCGAAAGCTTCGTTAATGAAGAGCTTCCGGCACCTGACTTTCGTATTCTAGGCTTTCCACTCTACGCAAAGCCGATAACTTGGTTTAGCTTCTTCGGCTTTCTTTACTGGGCTTTCGGGTTGGAAACATGGCGAGAAAGATTCTTGAATATGAAGCCGATCTACAGGAGGCTACTATTTCCAGTTGTTTCATTAGTTGCTTTTGGAAGCCTGTACGAGGTCTTATTTAACTTTGGTTTATGGGTTGCTCTTATGGCCACGTACAGTATGCTAGGTGTACTTAACCCTGATATACTCGTCAACATCTTCAACGTTCCGCAACCGATAAACTTGGTGTTTGCCACGAAGATAATCTTCCTAATCTTCGGGCTGTCCACCTATTCGCTATATTTTCTCATAAGGGTTGATAAAGAGGTTACAGAGGCGCATAGAGAAGCTATTGTATCTCCATATTCTGCCAGAAGTAAGAAACGTTAGCGAACTAAAAACCAACCTCTTTTCTCCGGACTTATTGAATGATTAGTATATGAAATCACGCGCGACCGAGAGGCATAGGGCTCTGCTAAGGGATTATCTCTCGAATATGTTTCCAGTTCAGCGTGGCTAATGCAACAAGAAGGGCGGAGATGTTTTCGATCAAGACGAATTTGTAGACGACTTCTAATTGGTATATTGGTTTAAGCAGCTCGTCTATCTCATAAAATATGTATTCAAGCGGTCTTGTTGTGCTGAAAATCCAGTAGCTCACATCTAAGACCTGTGGTGTCATTAGTATATATGAGATGAGTGTGAGTGAACAGAAAATGGTTAACACCATAATTGCGCTGTCCTTGGAAATCTGGGCAAGCGTCTTGGGCTTTGAGGGTGTTTGTTTCATGTTCTTCAACAGCGGCAACGGGGTGGCTGCTATCAGCTCCGTTAGGTAAATCCAACTCGATGTTAAAACCAAAATCGGCCCTATCGGAACCAACACTAGTAGATAGAAGTTTTCTACTCCTGTAGATTTTAGGAGAAAGACGCTGAGGAGAACGATCAAAGAGGCCAAGCCAACGAACGACAGTATGGCTTGGATGTTTTTGGGAGTGGCCCAACGGATAGGAGGTCTACGATAAGAGCTCATATGACTTCACTTTTTTGAGTTTATACCGCGATCGATCAATTACATTATTATGAACTGCCCTTATTTTTTGTGAGCATTTCTACTGCTTCTTTAACCGCAAATCTTATCCTTTCTGCGCAGGCGTAATCGTGGACCTTAGCATAGTACTCCTTCAGCCCCTCTTTTGTCTTTAGGTCTAAGCCAGTTAGTTGCCTACAATTCACGTAGCCAAACCTATCCTTAAACTCGGTCACGTACCTGTCAACCATATTCCAAATTCGCTGCGGGTCCTCCTCCGCACTGGTCCTCCCGTATTTCATACCTATCACAATAGCCACGCTGGAGACTGACCCGCAGAGCAGTCCGTTCAAAGAGACGCCCGCGCCTATACCCGTTCCGATCCTGGGAATCAGCTTGGATCCTTCGTCCAGGTAGTCCCTCAAGGCCAAAAGGACGCTTTCGCAGCAGTTGTATGGCCTCCCAGTAGGGAAGTTGCTAGGTCGGTTACAAAAATATCTTACCGCTTTTTCCTGCAACTCCTTCACTCCTTCTCTTTCAGACAAGGTCTCACTACCCTAACGCTCAAAGGCTTTCCGTACCCTTTTTATACATTTTCGTCAGAATTTTTTTAACTTTTTCGATTCCTATTGCAACAATCAGCCGTCCAAGTCTCGGTCCGTGATCTTTTGCGATTAGCGTCAGATAGATCGCCTTGAACAGCGAAGAGGCCTCTACTCCACCTTTCTCTGCAATTGTGTAAACCAAATTATGGATGTCCTCATCCCTCATCGACACATCTAAGTTGGATCCGAAGGCCGCTAGCTCACTGTTGTGTGCTCTGATCTTTTTTGGTTTAAATGTAAACACGAACTCTTCTGGCAAGTATTCTTGGCTGATCCAGCTTTCAACATACCTCTTTAAGTACTCAACTCCCGCTTTGTCTCTTACATTCTCAGCTACCTTGTTCCAGTCTCTGTAAATCTGATAGTACGTCAGTACGTCTGTGAAGTCCGCCCTCCATCTTCTTCTGTCCGTCGAAAGTCTGTAGGCGAGTGCCATTTTCTTCTCGGCTCTCCGAAGTCTTTCTCCCGACTCGTGGAGGTCGGCTGCCGTTAGGTACTCATCGTACAATCGAATCAACTTGTGTCCAGATGGGTCGAAATCTTTGTTCTCTTCGATATCTGGTTTGAAGAGTGCGTATTTGACAAGCACAGGGGGTGCAAGTTCAAGCAGTTCTTGTACGCCTAGCCCCATTCCCTTAGATTTTGAGTACTTCTTACCATGAAGTAGGACGAAGCCGTATTTGCGTCCGATGGGCGGCTCTTTGTCAAAAACCTCTCTATGTATTGCTACGGCGGTTTCCCAACTTCCCCCTCTGGTATGGTGGTCTACGCCGGCGAGCTCGGTCGAGACGTTTAGAAAGTCCTGTCTGCTAGGCCAATCCAATCTCCAAAACAACTTATAGCGATGGTCATTGATCTTTACCTTACCTCTATAGTTACACCCATCGGCATATCCGACATCTCTGTTGCACGAGTACCGAATAGTGCTGCCGTCGAAGTGTTCGACGACTGTAGTTGCTATTTTTCCGCAGTTCTCGCAGATGGGCATCACTATGTCAATCCAGCTTGGAAGACCCGGAGTACCGCTGATCTTTGCCACTCTTCCAGCTATCCTTTTCACTAGACGGATTTTCTCGTGAAATTGACGAACGTATGGATCGTATCTTCCAGAGGCATAGAGTTCATTGGTTTTTAGAATTTCTGGATAGACTTCCATTTTTTCCATCAGGCTTCTTGCTTCGTTGAGAAAGTGATCTCCGTAGGACTCGCAGCAACCGTAGGGATCTGGGACCGCGTACAGAGGCTTTCCTAACTGATCTTTGAGGGAGGAGAATTTCTGTAAGGATTGCGGGATGCTGTCGAGGGCATCCATTAAGTCCCCTATGAAAATGAATTCCGTTTTGTATCCTTCGTCTTCTAGGTATCGCACTAGAGCTGAGGGATAGAGAAACTCGCATGCTGTCCCCATGTGTGTAGGGCCAGATGTCGTTATGCCAGATGCGATGGTAAAGGGCTCTTTCTTCTTATTGATGATTTCCTTGGCTATGACCTCGGACCAGTGTTTGACCTCTCTACCAGTCAACTGTCACCAGCACTTCGTGCCAGTCTTTACTAATGCTTTCCCCATGAAAAATATACTCTACAAGGTATTTTAATGTGCTTAGATTTTGGCTAAGCATAGAACTGTTGTCTAGATGGATCTATAGAGTCGGTAGCGACATCCGACAGCAAACTCATACTTTTTATGTTAGCGGGAGAAATTAACTAAAGAGTCCGTTCTATCGATCGATAAAATCACGCAATTGAACAAATTGTTATGGTGAGAACTAATGAAATGTAACTTCTTAAGCGAAAAAATGGAGTGTTACGCCGAGATCACGGAGGCAGAGACTGTATGGAAAGTCGATGAGGCGACTAGGAAAAAATACTGCACAACAGAGGATTTCGTGTCGTGCCCTAGACTCGACACATTTCTAAAATTTACGCAAAAAACCTAGCTCCAGCAAACATATAGACCGTGTAGCTAATTCTTTGAACGCTTGAAAGTATTTTCGCGTGCAAGAAGCATACCACATTGGTGGGGAGTAATTATTGTGAAGCTTGGCAAGAATGTTCTGATGCTCCTATTGGTCGCGACTCTGTTTTTCGGAGCTGTAATCATAAGCAGGTACCCAACTGTGCAACCGAGATTGAGAACCCTAAAAGGCGTGAGCTTCTCGCCAAAGAGTTTCCAGTCAGCTGATCTAACAGACTTTTTTGAAAACGCTAAGAAGACGGGTGACATTGTGAGTTGGGCAGGAGACTGGGACGAAATTGCAAACACCCAAAATGGTGGTCCTACGGTCGTTGCCTCCCTTGCTTCTACATATGGATATGTCCCAGTCATAGAAACTCAGTTCTTTCTGCCATCAAGTGGGAGATTGTTAAGACCGTTAAATGAAAGCAACAGACAAAACTACAAGGACAGCGCGGTTGCCTTTGCCGAGAAATACGAGCCGAAATATCTTGCCTTTGGCATTGAAGTCAATATGCTTTATGAAAAATCGCCAGTAGATTTTGATGCCTTCGTTGACTTTTATAGTGAAGTCTACGATGCTGTGAAGGCTAAATCGCCATACACGAAAGTCTTCACCGTCTTTCAGCTGGAGAAAATGAAGGGGCTGAGCGGTGGTCTATTCGGCAGATCAAACGATCCTGCTAATGCTCAGTGGTCGCTAATTGACAAGTTTCCTAAGTCAGATATCATCGCGTTCACAACGTATCCTGGACTGATTTATAGTAATCCGTCAGATATTCCGTCTGACTACTATTCAGAAATCAAGTCTCACACATCAAAGACTATTGCGTTTACAGAGATCGGCTGGCACAGCGGTGCGGGTCCCTCCGGTTGGGAAAGCAGTGATTCTGAACAAGCTGAATTCATAACAACATTCTTTAATCTTACCAAAGATTTGAGCATGGAGTTTGTAATCTGGAGCTTCATGTATGACCAGGACACATTTGAGCCATTTAATAGCATGGGTTTGCGCCGTCGTGAAGATGGGTCTGCCAAGCCCGCTTGGATTGTATGGATTGATGCTAACTGAATCGTTCTGTTTATTAATATCGATCGATTTCTCATTTAGCTTTCGAGTTGACTTAGTTGGAGAAAATCTTTTCTTTACATCGATCATAATTCAACATCGAGGGGAGATCGGTTGTCCGAAAATATTTTGCCTAAAGCGCGATTCTCTGCAATTCTTCCTAATGGAGACTACTTGAATCTAGCTGTTTGGCAAGGGAAGAAGGACCCTTCAGCGGAAGTGCTTACGGTTCAGATTCGTCATAAGGAAGGCGAAACTTGGCAGACCATCGGTAGGCTTGCCGTCTATAGAACATCTGAAGGTGTGTACTCAAAGCTTCCTGAGCGTCAAATGCAGATATAAGAGCGCGGCTTCGATCGGCTTCTTATTGATACGCGCTCGTTGAGGAGGCAAGAGAACTGATCTAGGCTGGGTTCGACCATGTGATGGAGACCGATGGATGTAAGCTGTTTAGAAAAAGAAAATAAGATAGGATGCACTTCTCAATCACACTGCTCAATAGTCCCTCGTCCGGGACTCTGGACCCGTCGTCTAGCTCGGATAGGACGTTGGCCTGCGGTCTCAACTTGGGCAGAGAGCCGAAGGTCCGGGGTTCAAATCCCCGCGGGTCCACCATCCCAAGCAGAAGAGGTCCAACCGGTAGCCTACGATCGAAACACAGAAAAATTCAATAGGTGCCTACTGCATAAACCAAAGGTCGAAATACTACATCCTAACCATCTGAACATGCGGGACGCCAGAGACCCGAATGACGGACTGAGGATGGACCAACCCTTCCCTGACAGCTGAATCGACGATGGTTGAACCAACCAGATTCGCGCAGGTCGCTTCCCTCACCAATCCCATCGCCTTATCGACACAAACAAGGGAGCCACCATAGAAGCCCTCCCGAACCTCGAACACAACATCCCCGTCCTTCAGCGTCTTCCCGAGAAGCTCAGCATCGCAGGCAGCCACCAAGATGTGTCCACCCTGTCTGAACACCTTAACGTACACGTCGCTCATAGATCCCCTCTCACTACACCGCAATCTAAGGTAGTTGTTGACAACAAGCCTCTGACAAACTTCTTACATCTTCTCCAGAGCCTCTATCCCAAGGATGTTCAGAGCGTTCTTCATGGCGATTTTAACAGCGTCGACCAAGGCCAGCCTAGTGTCCCTAAGCCCGCTTGATGCGGCCCTTATGACCGGAAGGTGAGCGTAAAAGGAGTTGAACTTCGCCGCGAGATTGTTCGCGAACTCAGTTATCGGGCTCAGTTTAAGGTCTCTACACGCGTTTACGAAAACCTCGGGAAAGTAAGCCACAATCCTCACCAACTCACGTTCCAACGGGTCTCTGAGAAGGCTGTAGTCCGGTTTCTCCGGACCCCTTCCCGCTCTCTTCATTATGCTGCAGGCTCTGGCATAGGCATACTGGACGAACGGCGCGCTGTTCATCTCGAAGTTCAACACCTTATCCCAGGTGAAGGCCAGCTTCTTGAGCGGGTCTACGCTAAGAAGTGCGTACTTAACCGCCCCTACGCCGACGGACTCAGCGATCCTTCTCTTCTCCTCCTCCCACAGCATCGGGGAGCACTTTTTAACCTCTTCGTACGCCCTGCTCACGGATTCATCGAGAACCTCATCCAGCGTTACGTACCTTCCGCGTCGCCTAGACATCTTGTACCCAGGTAGGTCAACGAGTTCGTAAGCGTAATGAAGCTGGCTCTTGGCTTTTTCAGGTGAGGCTAGTATGCTGATGGCTATGCGTAGTTGAATTTGGGACAGGGTTTGCTCAACACCGATAACATTGATCACCTTGTCAGCGAGACCGAGTTTCCTCAGACTATACGCTATGTCCCTTGTCGTATAGAGCGTCGTCCCGTCTGAACGCGTCAGGACGAGTGGAGAGACCTCGTACTCCTTAGGTATTCCAAACAACTTCTTTAGATCCATCTTTCTTACGACTTGGTCCACATCTAAAGAGAGGACACCCTGGTACTCTTTGACGTACGGGGTTTTCGAGAGTCTGCCAACAGCTTCCGAAACAGCTCTGTTCCAAACTAGATCGCTCTCCCAGTCCCACGAGTCCCAGCTGATTCCGAAGCGTTTGTATGTTTCTTTAAATCCATCTATGGAGAAGGTCACTACCTTGCGAACAAGTTCCTTGACTTCTTCCTCCCCCTCCTCGTAGAGACGCATGATATTCGTTATTTTTTCCTCAGGGTTTTCGTCCTTCTTCATTTCATCCATTAGGGCATCAAAGAGTTCGGAGTTCGCGTCCCGAAGGAAGGCGGCTGCTGCGACCCAGCTATCCAGCTCTCTCTGGATCTTACTTAACTCCTCTTCTGAGCCTGATTCTTCTTTGAGTTCTTCAATTCTTTTCTTCAGTTTTTGGATTTCCGTTATGCAGTTTGTTATTGCATAGACGAGACCTATCCAATGGTCTGGTTTTCCGATGGGTTGGGGTTGTCCTAGTGTCTTGTAACCGTAGGCTGCGACTGCTACTTGGCGGCCCACGTCGTCTATGTAGAAGTGGGTTTTTATTTTGTGTCCTCTGGCTTTAAGTAGACGGGCTAATGTATCTCCGATGACGGAGTTTCTGGCCGTTCCTACGTGTATTGGTCCTGCGGGGTTTCCGCTCGTGTGTTCAATGATGATGCTGAAAGGGTGTTTGGCCCTTACATGTCCGTAGGTGTCGGGGGCCTTTCTGGCGGATTCTATGGTTAGCCTTGAGAGTGTTGGATAGTTGGCGTGGAAGTTTACGTAGCCTTCTCCTGCTGCCTCAACCTTTTCTATGAGGTGTAGCTCTTTTTTGTCTATTTTGTTGGCGATCGTTTTAGCGAGTTCCCTTGGTTTCTTCTTCAGGCTCTTTGATAGTTCAAAGCATATCGATGATGATAGTTCGCCGAATTCTGGTGTTGGGGGCAGCTGTAGTGCTATGCGAGGTAATGGGAGTTCCAGTTTGGTTCT
>Ga0209725_1000570_pt1 | contig 22354 bp, 19 predicted proteins | sample I18A1metaG_FD_184145 | JGI IMG/M metagenome (GOLD analysis project Ga0209725, IMG submission 184145) | Lake sediment bacterial and archeal communities from Gulf of Boni, Indonesia to study Microbial Dark Matter (Phase II) - ​I18A1 metaG... | ecosystem: Environmental > Aquatic > Freshwater > Lake...
CGTGTACAAGCTGAGGGTCTTTATAGAACATCAGGTTAAATGTGGGAATGCCCATCAATTCAGCGCCGAAGCCATAGAATCCGTTGAAGACCAATTCAGTGTTTCCAGCCTGATAGTTCTCAAATACCTCAATGTAAGCGTCCCGACTCCAGTCCTTCGGATACCGCCTAGGATCCTTCGGTTTAAGGCGCTCAGTGTATTCGCTCCAACTCTGCCGATCCTTTACGGGAAACTCAGAGAACATAGGCATACTGTACCAAGCATATTCGGCGTGCCGAAAACGCCTCGCTTTAGCTCCGGTCTCGGTCAAATAGTCCACGTACTTCTCCGTTCCATCCAAAGCTCTCAACTTGAACCTTGGAATCGGTCCGACATCAATCGGCACATAGCAGCCGGAGATATTCTCGCAACCGAAGTAGGCATGTGGATTGAAGCCCATCACAGCTGGCCAGTTCAGCAGCAATATCCCGTCGCGGCCGCACATAACCCATTGTATCACTGTAACCTTATCGGCTGGAAGCCCCTCCCTAAACCATTTGACAACCGTCTCATCGTAGAAGTTCTCAATCCATGGCAGAACATCCGGTTTCCTAAAGTGGCTCACAGCCTTGATTCTTTCCCTTGGAGTCATCATTCTTAAACCCACTCCTCACAGATTTTGAGACCCTCAACAGCGTCGAGCGCAGCCGCATCCGCACCGATCTCTTCAGCATACGCCTTGGTCACAGCGTTTCCGCCCAAGATCACCTTTACTTTGTTTCTTACGCCCTCTTGAGCAAGCATGTCAACAGTGTTCTTCATTTCACTCATCGTCGTTGTAAGAAGTGCAGAGAGTCCGAGGACTTGGGCTCCTGTTTCCTTAAGCTTCCGAGTGAAAGCTTCAGGCTCCACAAGCATCTTGAAGATATTCTTTCCAATATTGTGGAGATCGCCCCTAACCGTCCCTAGGACTATTGTACCCTTTTTCTCGACATCTTCAGACCTCAGTTTAGGCTTAAGAGTCTCAAAAGCATCGTTCACTACAGAAGTTGAGTAGAGCAACTCCGACAGAAAATACTCGCCATTCTCGTATCTCCTCCCAACGCAGTCCAGTCCTCTACGTATTCCTTCCTCAATTATCTTCGTTACCGGCACTCCCTGAGAGAGAGCGCCATTCACAAGCTTCCTTATCCTAGAAGTTTCATAAAGATCACAAATGGCAGAAGCAATATGCTCAAGCAAATAGCTATACATAACCCACCCACCTTAACGCCATCAGCAGAGACTGCCCTGTTTCATGTTTATAAAAGGGTATCGTCTTGTCTTTAGAAACTCTGCAAGACTGCCATAGAGCGCTATCTTTACCTTCTTGTTGAGTTCCAATTGAACATTGACCCCGCTCTTATTGCCCTTCAACCATTCGACGAAGCCAGTATTAGCTAAGGATATCTCTTCAGGAGAAGAAACTTAGCAAGACGCTCGGTTTCCTTCCGGTAAAAGAGTTCCTTTGAGACCTAGTATAGTTTGGATGGATGATGACTCTCGAAAAGCATTCGAGCCACTTCACTTCCTATGGTTCCGACACGGTTCCTAAATGTGAGTGAATTTCTATCCGTATCCCTTGTTTTCGATACCTACTAGGATCGTTGATTGTAAAGAGATAAATAGCACTAAGGATGACGAATGATGCTTGGGTATTCGTTATGATGAAGATTGGTGCACTTGATGTGAATTGGTGGGGTTTGCCTTTAGACGCTAGACTTAGGCGGATCGCTGAACTCGGCTTTGAAGGTGTCGAATTCTGGTTAACTCTACGGGAATTGGGGTTCTCTGAAAGCGTAGTTATAACTGAGTGGCCTGAGAAGCACACTATCGCGCGGGAGTATCTTACTCCTCGTAGATTCGCCAAGATCGTGGAGGAAGCTGGGTTGGAAGCCCAATCCTTCGGCCAATTCAATATTCTAGGACCTCAACCTTCCACATTAGCTCCTACGATAGTTGTTACGGGCAAGGAGATGGAGGAGAGGCTTCGAGAGATTAAGGGATTGATGGAGTTCGCTGCTGAGGCTGATGTCAAGACTCTGATCTGCGATTCAGGAGGAGACCCTGATAAGCCTGAGCAATGGAAGCCTTTTCTAGAAGCTATGAACGATCTTACTGACCACGCAGAGAAGACGGGCGTAGTTCTAGCTATGGAGAACACTCCCCAGAACCTAGTCGCAGACGATGATGGTTTGCTCAGGCTTATGAAGGAGATACCTTCCAAAGCTTTACGCGTCCACTTCGACCCAGCAAACCTACACTTATGCCCTTGGAGAGGGCCGCCCGCAAATAAAGATGTACCAAAAGCCATAAAGAAACTCAAGAAGTACATAGTCTCCGCACACGCAAAAGATGGTGTTTGGCATTATCCGAAACTGTCGGAACCACCCGATGTCTACTTCCGGAGCTGCCCTGTTATGGGTCAGGGAACGACTCCGTGGCAGCAGTGTATTGAAGCTTTTAAGGAGATTGGATACAACGGCTACCTCATCGTAGAATACTTCGCACCGGGCAGAAGCACACGACCCCAAGATGCAGAGAAAGGAATGATAGAAAACAAAAAATATCTAGAAAATCTGATGGCCAAGATCTACAAATAGACTTGACCAAACCTTTTTTTGTTCGAGAGTTTTCCTGACACGATACCAAGAAGAAGAGAAATTAGGCAGCTACCTAATAGCGAATCTTCTTAGTCTTGGTTAATACTTCAACTCCTTCCTTAGTAACGACTACTCCATCTTCGATTCTAACTCCGCCATACGGCAAGTTCCATAGTCCCATATCGACGGCGAAAGTCATTCCTTCTTTCAGGACTACATCACTTGTTGGACCGCACATAGGTTTCTCGCAATGGGCAAGCCCAACTCCGTGGACGGGACCTGCTATAAGATTCTTTCCGAATCCAAGCTTTTCAACAGCCTTCCTCGCGACTCTATCTACCTCATAGCCCTTGACCCCAGGTTTCATAGCATCTATTATCTTATTTTGTACATCCGTGGCTACGTTGACAGCTTTCACGGCCTCATCTGGCCTACTCTTTCCCGCTATCAACGTCCTACCATTGTCAGAATAGTACCCATCGCAGACAGCTCCGATATCGACGACGACCAGTTCTCCATCCTCAATGTTCTTCTCACTCGGGCGATTCAGAACAGTCATTCCTGCCAATCGCTTTCCAGAAGCAACCATGAAAAGATGGGAAACCTCTGCCCCTGCATTCCAGATTGTGCGAGCTACCTCACCAGCGACCTCACACTCTTTCTTACCTGGTTCAACTGCCTCAATACCGACATCAAGCCCTTCGCTAGCGATCTCGTAAGCCTTCTTCATAAGCGCTATTTCATTTTCGCTCTTTATAGCCCGCATCTCCTCCATCGGCTGGGTAAGATCGACCAGTTTACCTTTTGATCCAATGCCTTTCTCAACCGCTCTTCGCAGAAAAACTGGCATCGAGTCCATTTCTACTACTCCTAACGTAGTCCTTTTACCTCCGAAGACTTCGGAGATCAGCCGCCCTATGGTTATCATTTTGGAATGAGGATACTCTTCTCCAGGTATCGCCAGTTCCGATGCTATCCGGATGTCGTCTATCTTTGACATGCTTTTAGCCAGATCTTCGCATTCTGGTCCCGCCAAAAGGATCGGATCCGCGTCGACTGGGATTAGAACCGCAGAATATTCGAGAAGAGGGGTATAGTCTGAAAGATATCTAACGTACCCAGAATAGAACTCGTCACCCCATAAGAAAGCGCCATCCATCTTCTTTTTCTGTAACAATTCCCTAATCTTTTTTGCACGAAAGCTGAATTCATGTTTTGGAATCATAGTTGAACACCCATATGTCGTAATTGTCTTAATGACATAAAAAGCGTTTTCATGTGCCACTATTACGTCAAATCTATGACCTAGCCGGAAACCATCGCATATTTCAACGTAGATCTAGGAGGAAGCCCGGTTGCCGGAAAGTTTCTGACATACCCATAGGTTCTTCCAGAAACGCGTTCTTCAGAAGAAAACCCCTCTCTCTACTCAAATGCGCTTGGATACAATGTTTTTAAGAGTTCTAGGATTCTCTTACTGCGCCATTCGGTGATCTCATCGAGTTGTCTTTCCCCTACAGCTCTGTTCATTTCTTCAATCATTTTATCGATAGCTTCTTCAGGTATCGAAGTCCAAGTATTCATGGTCCTCCAGTAATTTGAGAATGTCCGTCCAATTCCATCGATAAACTTCTTAATCCCACCTTCACCGCCTCCCAGATGATAGGTCATAAAAGGACCCATAATTGCCCACCTCAACCCAGGACCAGCATACAAAGCTTTATCGATATCCTCCGCTGAAGCAACTCCATCGTTCAAAAGATTAATAGCCTCTCTCCATAAAGCAGCCGACAACCTATTGCCTATGAACCCGGGCACCTCCTTGTTCAAAACTACTGGGATCTTCCCAATATCAGACATAAATCTTCTAGTTCTTTCAACAGTATCTTTTGAGGTCCTATCTCCAGGTACGATCTCCACCAACGGAATTAGGTGAGGAGGATTCCATGGATGAGCTATGACACATCTCTCAGGTCTAGTGGTTACCCTCTGAATCTCTGACATTAATAGGCCTGAAGAGCTACTAGCAAGGATCACTTTCGAAGAGGTAAGTCTGTCAAGCTTGCTATATACCTGTTTTTTTATTGAGTAGTCTTCAAAAACCGATTCTTGAATGTAATCTACTCCCTTTAAGGCCTCTTGAAGATTAGAGGCGGCACGAATATTTTCGACCGCTTTCCTTTTTCTATCTTCTTTTATTAACCCCTCTCGAATTAGCGCATCTAGGTTTAGTTCTACCCTTTTAACCGCCTCGCTAATAGCGTCTTCATTCAGGTCACAAAGGATTACTTCAATGCCTTTGAGAGCGAATAGAGTTGACCAGCTTCCTCCTATCAAACCTGTTCCAAAGCACGCGACTCTATGAAACTCCATTGATCTCATCTCTTGCCGAAAACAACTCCAGCAGACGTTTTTCTACGTTTGAAATTGTACTAAATCCAGCTATTGCAATATTTATAAACGCTGGGTCGATCCCTACTGGGCATCATAACAGACTTCGCACTGCATTCGTGAAAGCGCGCGATTGGAGCTTCTATGATCATCCACAGCCTCAAAATCACTTAAGGTAATGCCCTGTCAACCTTCTACCAAATCGTCTAGATATGATCTGTCAGTCAGGTCAGGAACGTAAGTTAATGCATCTATGACTGTTGATTTCTTGATAACATCCACCGCGCTTTCTTCTTTAACTTGCGTATAAGTCCTTTTACACGACATTCTTACTCAACTCGTCTGTGAAAATTCTTCTATTTATGTACGTTATTTTCAAGCCCGGATACTGACAAGATAAGCTAACTATTATTGTCGCTATTGAAGTAACGGAGCGAAATAATTCCGCCACTGCGTTTCTACGATCAAGCGAGAAGGACTCAAATATATGTAGCGCTATTAAAATTCGCCAATATGAAGATTAAATTTCTACCTCAAAGGAGATCGATCGATTAAGGGTCGCGAGTTTAATGGTTGAATTTGGCGTTCAACTCTGGCAAGAAGAGTTTGATTACAGCGGCTTGAAGAGGGCTTGGCGTGAGATCGAGGATATGGGTTACGATTCGGTGTGGATCTACGACCACTTTTATCCCGTATCCTGCACAACGAGCAGATATATCCTTGAGGCCTGGACTCTTCTGCCTTCTTTGGCTCTGGAGACAAATGGCATTAAATTTGGTGTACTGGTCACATGTAATTCTTATAGATTTCCTTCATTACTAGCAAAGATCGCCGCTACGGTCGATGTAATAAGTGGAGGACGGTTACAGTTCGGTATAGGCGTTGGATGGTATAAGGAAGAATATGATTCTTATGGCATACCTTTTCCTGACGCGAAAACTAGGATAGAACAGCTGGCCGAGGCCATGGAACTGATGAAGATAGTATGGACTCAAGAGAAAGCGAACTTTCAGGGTAAGTATTACACAGTAAGGGACCTTGTTTCCTTCCCAAAGCCCCTTCAGAAACCACACCCGCCCATATGGATAGGTGGTAAAGGCGAAAAACTGTTGAAGGTGGTGGCTCAGCATGCTAACTACGTTAATTTTCCTCAATGCTCCGTAGAGGATTTACTTCAACGACTCGAAGTATTGAAAAGACACTGCGCGAATGTGGGAAGAAATTTCGAAGCCATAGGGAAAACTTGGTACGGCATGGTCATAATTGCAGACAAAGAAGAAGCCAAGCGAAAGGCTCTTCTTTGGCAAGAGAACGATGCGAACGCTGAAGTGCGAAAAATGAGTTTTAGCGATTTCAAAAACAATAACATAGTGGGCACGCCGCAACAGTGCGTCGAGAAGATTCAGAGATACGTTGACTTAGGTATGACATACTTTATTCCGCACTTTCCCTTCGCAGAAGACCTAAAAGCCATACGAATTTTCATTGATGAAGTGGTTCCCGCCTTCAAATAGATACTTGGACTCTCAGCTTGAAAGTTCAACGTCTTGCATCATCGAGTGAAAGCGGCTTTAGGAAGCTCTTTTCTGCTTTGTCAGGCCGCTTCGCCATCATCGAGCTTACAAGACTATTATCTAGTTTTATAAGTTCGCATTCAGTCTATGTTTGCTTTAAGCTTGATTGAGGGACACTGGATGACTCCTAGAGACAGAGCAATAGCTGCTTTGAGCTTAGAGGAGGCAGATAGGGTTCCTACATTCGAAGCTTGGACGCATATCAAGGTAATTCAAGAAATTCTCGGAAAGAAGTATACTGGGTTGAAGGAGTATTTGGAGTTTTATCAGAAGCTCCAAATCGATATTGTTCCAGTTGGCTTCGGCGGTATACTTGCCCCTCGGATCTTGGATGAAAAAAGCTTTCAAGATGAATTCGGAAGACGTTGGCTTCGTGATCCCGAGGGTCTACCGCCATTTACCGGGTTTTACATGGGAGGCGCGTTCGCGACTGCAGAGGAGTTCGATTCGTTTGAATTCGGCGACCCGTCTGCGCCAGAGAGGTGTGCAGATCTAAGTCTGGCGCTAAGTATTCTCGGGAAAGATTTTCTGGTGGTGGGATTCATCGACGGAATTTTTGAGAAATGCTGGATGCCGTTGGGCGGATATGGAAAGTATCTGCCGTATCACTACACGAATCCGGAGATCGTGCGCAGGTGGGTAGAGAGAGCTTATGTTTTTGACTATGAAGTTGGTAGAGAAATGATTGATGCAGGAGCTGAGGCTATACTTTTCGGCGATGATATCGCAGACACTCATGGACCGTTGGTTTCACCCAAACTTTTCGAGAGATTTTACTATCCATATTACAAGAGACTATTTCAAGGATGGAAGAAGCATGGCGCCCAATTTGTGATCTTTCATACAGATGGGAATATCTATCCCATAATTGACTATCTTCTGGACGCAGGCATAGATGGGATAGATCCGCTAGACTGCTTGGCGATAGACATAGCGGAATTTAAAGAGAAATATGGAGACAAGGTTTGCTTGTTCGGCAACGTAGATGTTTCTGTTACTCTGCCCTTCGGAACGCCAGAGGATGTAGGCAAGGCTGTGAGAAAATGTATACATTCTGCGGCTACTGGAGGAGGCTACGTTCTGGCGTCCAGCAACTCACTACACAAGGGGATTCCAGCGACCAACGCGGTAACGATGTTCAAAGCGGCCAGAAGGTATGGAGAATATCCAAAGCTCCGCTTGTAACGTATTGAATATTCTTCAATACCCCTTTGAGGTTTATCAACAGACTTCCTCAAATACACACTCACATGAGGTCATATCACTAATTACTGTTGCAAGGCGGTAGCGTCTACGCTGTGGCCTGCCCTTTCGCCAAGCGATGTAAGCTAGAAAGACTTATATCAAGAACCCAGCAAATATCGACTCACGGAAAATTTGGAGAGATTTCGATTGAGTGAAGAAGCGAAAGTTTCTAGACGTGGCTACATGAAGTATGTCGGCGGTATCGTCGTCGTCGCGGTTGTAGCAGGCGTAGCATACTATGCAACGTTACCTGCACCGACACCCACACCGACACCTACACCAACTCCTACACCTACACCAACTCCAACGCCTACACCTACACCTGGCAAAAAGGTGATCACGTACTGGCATCATGAGACACCCCCGTGGCGAGTTGCTAGATACCATGCGGTAGAAAAAATGTTCAATGACCTGAATCCGGATATCGAAGTGAGATCTGAAGCTTTTCCTTGGGGCGATGCGCCGGTTAAGTATCCTGCTGCCCTAAAGGCCGGAAATCCACCTGACTTCTTCCTGCACGTCACAACATTCTTCGAAACGATGCACGGAGACTATGATGCTATAATCCCTGTTGACGACCTCGTTGAAAGGGTCGGCAGCAAATACGGGTGGACAGGTGACTACGTTCACAAGGGTTTCTATTTCGACAACCACTACTGGGCTATGCCATTTCAAGCAATCGGACAAGTATTGTACTACAACCAGCGCTTACTAGACAAGTATAACGCTCCGGCTCCACTCACTTGGGACGACATGTTAGAGGCTGGTCAAAAATGCTTCAAGCCGAAAGACGGCGTCTGGGGATTCGGTCTTCCGGCTGCGAAAACATACTACACAGGCCAATGTATCTACGCCTATATGATAGGGTCTGGCGGAGACATGTGGGCACTCAAAGATGAAAAGATGGTGCCGGCATTCAATACACCGGAGAACGTTAAGGCGTTCACAGCGTATGCGGAACTCCTCAAGACGGCGCCGCCTGGAGCCACTGACTGGATGTGGGCAGATTTCGACCTGAACTACGCGACGGAGAAGGTAATAGCTGGACTAAATTGGACATGCACAATCGATGCGATGCAGAAACACAATGCAGGCATGATACCGTACACTAAGGCGACTGTAATGGTTGACCCAGCTGGAAAACCAACCGGTGGCCTGTCGTGTCCTCAGGGCGGAGGGATCTTCAAGGCAGCTGAAGAGCGTGGAACCGTTGAAGCTTGCGAGAAGTTCCTAGAGTTCATCATGGATCCTAAGATCAACGCGTATTGGATACATTCCGATCCTGTTTTCGTGCCTGTCACAAAGGCTACTGGCTACGAGCCAACCTTCGAAGAGTCGCCCATCATGAACGACGAACTAGATGCTGGCGGAACGAACACTTGGCGCATGTTCAAGGATACACTGCGTATGTCGATGGAGGTCGTTACATCTGGTTATTGGATGGCGCTCAACACAAACAAGTATCCGTTTCCAAGGTATTCGGGGCGAGTCGTGGACTCAATGATTGTATGTGACCCGATACAGAAGATGGTTTTTGAAAACAAGAGTGCTGAGCAAGCTCTGGCGGAAACAGACCAGGCCATGGCGGATCTGTTGGCGAAACCGGCCGCCTGAACCAGCAATCTTCCCTTTTTTTTGCGTGTGTGAATCAATCCTGAGAGAGGGAACAGGAAACTGAAGGAAGAAACACGGCTAGCGTACCTGTTTACAATTCCAATTCTGATTTGGATGGCAATTCTAATATTCTATCCGATTGCCAATGCTTTCTACTTCAGCTTCACCGATCAGTCAGCTCTCGGAGGAAAGTCATCTTTCGTTGGGCTGCAGACCTACTTTACAGTTTTGACGAACAAGGACTATCTCAATTCAATTTTGAATTCAGTTATTTGGACATTAGGAAATGTTGTTGTCCAAACTTTGCTTGGATTAGGCGGGGCTTTGGTGCTCAATGAAAAACTGAAAGGAGTTCGCTGGGCAAGATCTTTGGTCCTTTTGCCTTGGATGGTTCCAACAGTGGTCGCAGCGATCATCTTTCACTTTATGTTGAGTGCAGAGCTAGGCGTAGTGAACTACTATTTGATGCAATCTGGCATAGTGGAGAGACCTCTTGTCCTTCTGGGCTCCCCTCAAAATGCGATGCCGACCGCGATCCTAATCAACAGTTGGAGGTTCGTACCCTTCGTAATAGTGCTGATCTTGGCTGGTCTAAAGACTATTCCCTTGGAACTGTACGAGGCCGCCAACATAGATGGAGCCTCTTCATTTCAGAAGTTCAGATATCTGACTATGCCCAGCTTGCAGCCGATTCTAGCGGCTGTGGGTCTGATAGGAACGATCTGGCAGTTTAACTACTTTGACTTTCCGTACCTCCTCACTCAGGGAGGGCCAGGCCTCTCCACGACAACGATGCCTGTCATCATGTACAGACTTGTGGTTCAATACCTGTTTACATCTAGAGCATATGTGCTGTCTGTGATAATGTTCGCAATTTTGACGGTGTTCTCCTTCCTCTATGTCAGGAGGGTGAAACCAGGACAGTGAGACCAATGAGAGTAAAGACTTTGCTTAGGAAGTTCATTCTCTACGTGTCTATGATAGGCATGATGATTGTTATACTCTTCCCTCTCTACTGGATGTTCATCTCGTCTATCAAGCCTGTCAAAGATTTGTATACAAGCTATTCTTTAATACCGGAACATGTAACTCTCTTCAGCTTTCAGCAAGTCTTGATGAGCCCAATCGTCCTTCATGTAAGGAATAGCACCCTCGTGGCCCTAGGGGCGGCAGCTCTGGCGATATTCTTGGGAACTCTCGCTTCACTTGCGACGATGAGGTTCAAGTTTAAAGGCCGAAATCTATTCCTAAACTTGTTGATAGTATCCTATATGTTCCAAGGTTTCCTGCTTGTGCTTCCCTTGGTCGATGTGATGACCCGACTTGGTCTGTACGATAATCTCGGTGGTCTTGCAATTCTGCACACCATTCTGGTCATGCCATTCATCATCTGGATGCTGCGAGCCTTCTTCGGCACAATTCCAGTGGACCTCGAAGAAGCCGCGATGATCGATGGCACAAGTAGACTGGGCGCATTCTGGAGAGTAACTCTTCCGCTTTCAGCTCCAGGCTTGGCCACAGCAGCTATTTTTGCTTTTCTCACCTCTTGGAATGAATACATGTTTGCATTAGTCATGTTGGTGGGCGATGCCAACAGAACAATTCCTTTGGGTCTGGCTGCGTCTGTAGGCCACTACTCGATAGATTGGGCAACTCTGAATGCTGGATCAGTTATTGCGGTGATCCCAGGGTTCATCTTCTTTCTGCTGATAGGCAAGTACTTTGAGGCGGGACTGGTATCAGGCGCTGTAAAAGCGTAAGCAAAGATCCTCCTTGCTGCACCTACTTTAGTCAGATATCTCGATAGGAGGATGAGCAGTGAAGAGTTATGAGGTGGCACTTCTCCATCCTCCAGCGACACTAAACCAGGGAGGAGGAGCAGGCCAATACCCTATTATGCCGATGGGCGAATTCGCTCTAGCTTCTCAATTGCAGAGAGATGATTGCAGTGTCAAGTTCGTCAATCTTGGTCTTGAACAGATGCTCTCTTCTTCATTTGATGTGGAGAAATGCATCCGTTCAATTCAATCGAAGATTTATGCGGTTGACCTACATTGGGTTGTTCACTCCGATGGAGCTGTAAAAATTGCAGGCCTTTGCAAGAGATATCATCCCGACAGCTTGGTTGTTCTTGGCGGATTTACCGCAACATGGTTTAAGGATCAAATTCTTCTCAAGTATCCGTTCATAGATGCAATCGTTCTAGGGGAAGCTGAATGTGCATTCAGGCAACTGGTAAGAAAGGTCCTATGCAGAAAAGACTTGCGACATATCCTAGGCATTGCTTTCAGAAAAGACGGAATGGTAAAGCACAACCCGATTGCAAAGCCTGCTGACAATCTTGACAACTTGGATTTTACGAACCTGCCGATGCTGGACAACTGGAAGAGCTACTTGAAGATCACGTTATCAGGATATGTTGAGAACATGCGGCCGTACTTTTGGCTCAACCTTGCAAGAGGATGCTTATACGATTGCGTTCATTGTGGAGGCGGTAGGAATGCCTACCGAATGCTCACAGGTCGGGAAGACATTGCGTTTAGATCGCCAGCGAAGGTTGCAGAAGACATTGAGAAGCTCTCTAACCTCGGAGTTCAACAGATCTCATTCAGCCACGATCCTGAAATAGCTGGCGAGAAGTATCGGACAAGGTTGTTCGACGAGATTAGGAAGCGCCGCCTTGATATCTCTGTGTACTATGAAAGCTTCCGACTTCCCTCGCGCGCATTCTTAGAGAAGATGAACAGTATCTCATACGAAACAACAGTAGCGATATCTCCAGAGTCGCCTTCTGACGAAGTCAGGATACGTGCCGGTCGAGGATTTACAAATGTTCAGATGATGAATGCAATCGAAGATTGTGAGGATCTTGGGGTGAAGGCGGATATCTACTACATGGTCGGTCTTCCAGGAGAAACAGCAGGCTTTCTCAGTATGTTCGAAGACGTTCTCACAAAGCTGTCTAACAATATCTGGACCGCTGTCTTTCCACCCATCCGATATGCAATCGACCCGAATTGCCCAATGGCAACCCACCCAGAGGAACATGGAGTCAAGCTCTTCTTTAGAACATTTGATGACTACAAGTCCATGTGTTTGAGCTCCGATCCTCTGGGACGTATCGGTCATGAAACAGCGTTTCTTACAAGAGAGAAAATATGGGAGCTTACGCATCAAGCCAACGAATACGTCGCTAGAAGGCCTCTCCCATTGATGCGCTGCGGTTTGCAGCGTCGCTCACTTTAGAGTCGAACATCCTCTATTTCTCTGAAGAGAAGAAGAGAACAAAAACTGGCTAGAATACATGTGTCCTCAATGCTTCGAAGACTTCTACGTACTCCCCGACACGGCTTATGGTCCCGTGCATTCTCATTCTATCCTTTACTGAGTCGAACCAGTAGGGCATCGCTGCATACTGCGATTTGTGTTCCTTCATGGACTTCAGCTTCACCTCAAGTACTTCGCTTACGTCAACGTACGTTGTGGGATTTGGAAGAGGGCTAATCGACTCGTAGGCGTATATCTCTGGGGTTCTCCAAACGTCTCGACCCAACTCAGGATAGTTGTGATATCCACTTTTAAAAGCAGCCTCGAGCACCAATCTACCTACAACAGTATGGTCGAGGTTGTCTCTGCCCAGCATCTCACCTGGATAGTGAGTATATATTCTATACGGCTTGTAGTTTCGTATAATCTTCCCGACAGCTTTCAATGTTTCATCGTTGAAAAAGAGGAAACCGTCTTTAAAGCCTAGGAACTCGATCTTCTCTACCCCAAGAATCTTGCAAGCTTTCCTAGCCTCTCGATACCTCGTCCGACTCAGCTTCTTAGGATCTATGCCAATCGCGCCTCCACTACCGTCCGTCAGATAGACAACGACGACTTCATCTCCACGCTGAGAGTGCTTGTAGATAGTTCCTCCGGCTGACATTTCGTCATCTTGATGTGCACAGAAAACTACTACGCGCATCGCAAAACCTCCGTAGTTATTTCATTTACACTTGAATCTAGGCCTGTCGTCCCCACCACTCCTCCAGAAGCTTCTTTCCTTGCATAACTCCTATCTCCCGTTCCTCAAGCGTCATCGCTCTGAAAGGGTACGAATATTCTATAACGAAATATCCATCATAGCCTATCTCTTTGAACGTGTCCAATAAAAGCGTCCAGGGAACCGATCCTAGCCCTATTGGTGGGCAATGCCATGTGCCGTCAGGATGCATACCCATAGGCCCAGGACCAATAACACCGTCTTTTGCATGCACAATCGCTATGTAGTCTCTTAGCTTTCTCACGGCTTTTAGAAGATCTTTTCCTGCTGGGAACATGTCGTTACAAGGGTCAAAGCAAGCCTTCAGGTACTTGGAATCAATTTCTTGAACAATTCTGAGTAGGGCATCATCATCCTTCACCAAGACTTGTCCTGTATTCTCCATTGCGATGATAACATTTTCCTTCTCCGCATGATGAACTAGCTCATTCATCCATTCAACAAGATCTTTCCACTGCTCTGCGCTGTCCGGGTCACCTCCAGACTCTGAGATCATATACTTCGCCCCTATCTCAGCGCAGTGACTAATCAACCCCTTGATATCATCCATACGAGCCTTTTTCGCTTCTCCCTTAAGAACCTCGGTCGGGCCTAGAACTGTCATGGGCCCCATTATTTGATACTGCCCACAAGCAGGTATCTCCAATCCGAAATCCTTCACCATCTTCGCCATCTCCTTTTTCGACATTGTCATACGATTTACGCTATGAGATTCAGGCCACTCACGCTCAACCTTGAACCCCCACTCTGCGGCGTTCAACCAACATTCAACTCCATCGAACCCCAGGTCTGCGATCCTTTTCAATCGCTTTTCTATAGGCAGATCATACCAAACTACATCTAAAGCACAAAGCTTCATCCAGATCACCCAACCGAAGTCTGAGCTTAATTATATTAAGCTTTTCGGAAAATTGCGGTTGTTTCCATAAGCACGGAATAGAGCATCTCGATTCCGCTGGAAAACCGACTGCACGAGGCGAGAAACCTTCCAGCTCTACTGCCTAAATAATCCAGACAGATTCAGAGAACACTAGGACGTATAGCATAGACTATACAATACGTCAGCACCTCTCTAATTCCGACCAATGCAACGAAAGAATAAAATACGAATAGTATAGGACTATTGTGGTTGGTGATATTTGGATGAAGATGAAGATAGGAGCTCTTGATACAATGTGGTTCAACTTGCCTTTCGAAGAGAGACTAAACAGGATAGCTGAGCTGGGGTTCAAAGGGGTTCAATTCTGGTTAACTACTGCCGAGCTTGGGTTTAAGAACCCGTGGGGCTGTTTCCCGAAGGAATGGTTGGAGAAGAGGAAATTCGAGAAAAGGACGCTTGACTTGCCCAAAGCTAAAGTGGCTGAACTCGTTGCAGCAGCAGGGTTAGAGATAACCGCTATGGGTGAACATAGCATAGCAGGAGACCCAAGAGCCCCCGGCAATCCATCTGACTTTGATGTTGGTGATAAGAGGAAAGAAAGGGATAATGACCTCAAGGCTTTGATGACTTATGCGTCTGAAATCGGAGTAAAGATTGTGATAGCCGAGTCTGGAGGCGACCCAGACAAGCCAGAACACTTCGACAAGCTTGTCCAGATTTTGAAGGAATTGACCGCGCACGCGGAAGATGTCGGAGTAAAGCTTGCCTTGGAAAATAGCCCACAATTCTACGCAAAGGATGCTGAAACCCTGCTGAAACTCATTCATGCAGTCGACTCTAAAGCGCTAGGAGTGAATTACGACCCTGCGAATCTTGCGCTCACCCCACCCGGCAATCACGATATCGCTGGCTTCATTAGAAAGCTTGGTAGGGATAGGATATTTCATATGCATGCCAAAGATGCGGTATACGGAGGATCTGCATGGGGCTCGACGCCTTACGGAGTCTGGATACAACCTCCGATCAAGTGGGGCAGAACGCCGTGGCCTGATGTCTTGAAGGCAGTCAAGGATATCGGTTACGATGGCTGGATGATTGTCGAGTACGTTTGGACAGATCCTTGGGAAGACGGCATTATCGAGAGTAAGAAGAATCTAGAGGCAATGTTAGCTAAGATATAGAAATCCCTTCAAGATTCTTCCTTTTTTGTTTAGATACTTCATTGCTTGGGGAAGGGCATACGTTGAGTTGTAGGGTAACTACGGATTGGACCTACAAGGGCATGAAGACCCTGATTATGGAAAACAAGTTTCTTAGAGTATCAAGTCTAGTTGACAAAGGCTCAGATATAATTGAGATGATCTATAAGCCTATGGACATTGATTTCATGTGGCATTCGCCGCTTCAATACAGAAACCCGAAGCTCTTCGTGGAGAGCATTGCCCGGTCCGACGGATCATTCCTTTCCTATTATGGTGGAGGATGGCAAGACATACTTCCGTCCGCTGGAAACAGAAGCACCAATAGAGGTGCGGAATGGGGACTACACGGTGAGGTATCTCTTGTTCCATGGAACTGCGTTGTTGAAAAAGACACGGCAGAGGAAGTTATTGCCCACCTATCAGTAGAGTGTTACCAGTATCCTCTAGCCGTTGACAAATGGTTTATCATGCGGAAGAACGATCGATTTTTTACAATAAAAGAAAGGCTGACGAACAGAAGCGAGCAGGACTTGGAGTTTTCTTGGCTGCAACACCCAGCCTTCGGAGAACCCTTCATTGCTCCCGGATGCATTGTTGAAATACCTGCTGAAACGTTAGTAGTCATGGGGCCCCCAGAACTTCCACACAGCAGGCTTCCTGCTGGACAGAAGTTCAAGTGGCCATATGCAACCAGCAAGAAAAAAGAAGAATTGAACCTAAGTGTGCTTCCATCGAGAGAGGTTAGATCACATGACCTTGCTTTTCTGCTCGACCTGCAAGATGGCTGGTATGCTATAGTCAATCCAAATAGCAAGATCGGATTCGGGTTATCGTGGGACAAGAACGTTTTTCCATATGTTTGGTATTGGCAAGTTTTCAGAGGCGCCTGGGATCATCCATGGTTCGGAAGAACATGGAATATTGCTCTGGAGCCGTGCACGAGCTGGCCCAACACCGGCCTTGCAGATCAAATAAGGCGCGGCACTGCAGCAAAAATCAAGGGAAATTCAATGCTAGAGACGCAAATTACAGCAGTGGCATTTACAGGGATTTCACATGTTGAGAGAGTAACCCCCGAAGGAGAAGTTGAGACTTAGGCTAGAATCGTTCTTTTAGATTCTTCTCCGTTTCTGGGAGAGAAAGAAATAGCCAATAGAGCTTCCAAAGCTGTTAACGTAGCCACGAGTAAGGCAACATGAACTTTTCGGTCAACGCCTAAAATATAAGAGCCATTGCCAGTTCGACAATCAAATCCGTTGGCGTTACGAAATTATTCCAAATTATTACATTGGAATAATTTGCTTAATGAGAAATTGAGGAATGCGGAAAGACTTTAATATCAAGTCGAGGAGCAAATTTGTTTCGGTGCGGTAACAATTGAAGGTAGCGGCTCTAGATTGTGTATGGTATGACCTACCTCTTGAAAAAAGATTGAAACATATCGCGGATTTGGGATTCAAGGGAGTAGAATTCTGGTTGACGGCTGCAGAGTTGGGATATGATCCAGCTCCAGAATGGCCTAGTACACATGAAGTTGCACGTCTGTCTCTCTCCCCAAGAGAACTTGCCAAACTCGTTGATAACGTCGGATTGAAAATAGTTGGTTTCGGCCAGTATGCATTTATGGGGCACTATCCGACAGTCTTTGATCCGCCAGAGATAGAGAAAGGTAGACGCCGGGAGAAGAGAATTGAAGACATCAAGTCAATGCTAACCTATGCGGCAGAAACGGGAGCAAAGTATGTAATCGGAGAAACCGGCGGCGATCCAGCTAAGTCAGAACAATGGAAAATCGTGGTCGACGTTGTGCGTCAACTTGTAGATCATGCTGAAAAGGTGGGCGCGGTTCTAGCTGTTGAAAACACCCCTCAAATGCATATTGCCACTCCTGATGCTCAACTAAGATTGATGAAGGAGATAGACTCGAAGGCGCTCCGTGTTCTCTATGATCCAGCAAATCTGAATCTGACGCCACCCGGAAAATGGAATTTACCAGGGATCATCAAGAAGCTTAAGGATTACATAGCACTCGTTCACGCGAAGGACTCAGTGTATCACGAGGGACCCTATGGAAGAATTCCTGATGATGCTTGGGATTGTCCACCCATAGGAAAAGGACAGGTTCCATGGCCAGAGTGCCTCGAGGCGTTTAAGGAGATCGGATACGACGGCTACCTAATCGTCGAATATGCCCCGCCCGTACACGCGGTAAGAAGAGAAGATCGTGAAACAGGGGCAATCGAGGGTCTTCGTTACTTGGAAGGGCTACTAAAAAAGAAAGGGTTGCAATAGGAGACCATTATTACTACTGTAACTGCTCTTGGCAGTCTTGATAGAAGTTGTATCTAGTTTGTGATGAGGTGCTAGATGTTGAGTGAGAAAGTAGGCATCGCATTGGTGGGAAGCGGATACAGTGCCGTGAACAATCACTTGCCACAACTTGTGAAAGTTCCCAATGCAAAGCTAGTTGCTATAGTAGGAGGGAGAAGTAAAAGCAAGGCCAAGGAAGTGGCTGAACATTTCGGGGCTGAGGCTTACTACAGTTACGCAGAGCTTCAGGAGGCTCTGAAACGAGAGGATGTGCAGATGGTCGACGTGAATGTTCCGACGTGGCTTCACAAGGATGTTACAGTCGCCGCAACGGAAGCAGGTAAGCATATCCTATGCGAGAAGCCTATGGCCAGCAGCCTCAAAGAGGCTGATGAAATGATCGAAGCCGCTGAGAAAGCTGGAGTCAAACTCATGATCGCTCATTGCCTCCGATTCTGGCCTGACTACATAAAAGTTAAGAAAATAATTGATCAAGGCACCATAGGTAAGCCATTGGCTGCGCGCGCGCTGAGAATCCCGGGGCCGGGATACCCATGGGAATGGATGTGGTTTCAAGGTGGGCTTCCGCCTGAAGAAAGGTCTAGATACTCACCTAGCAACCCCCCAGAGGCATGGCAGCTGGCTCGCGAAAAAAGCTTGGGCATAATAGACTTGCAAATTCATGACATCGACATAGTCCGATATATGTTAGGTTCCGAAGTAGAGAGTGTTAGCGCGGTAGGAGGCAACTATGTATACAAAAGTACCAATTGCGAAGATCACTGCTATTCAGTTTTGAGATTCAGAGACGCGAAAGTCGCTCAGATAACCGCCACTTGGATTAGACCCATCGAATTTCCCTTTGAGCAGTCACTTGAAATTCACGGAACCGAAGGATACCTAACGTTAAGAAGCAAAGATCAACCCTCAATAACAGTGTACGGAAACGATGGCAGCATTTCAAAGGTTGCACCGGCTCAAGCCAATGGATACTACGAACAGATTGCTCATTTCGTGCAGTGTATATTGAAAGACGAAAAGCCCATGATTCCCCCAGTAGATTCTAGAGGATCTCTTGAAACAGGATTAGCTATATTGAAGTCAATGGAGTTGCGCAAGCCTGTATCGCTGCCGTTAGAATAATCAGGTTTCCTTGATTTGCTTTGTCATTGGATGTTCAGCGACTATAGAGCGAAAAATTGTTGGGTTAAATCAGGGTAGGCTTTGCCAGATTACGTCAAGCTAGGCGAGGACTGTGGAGTGTTCATTCTTCAAAGTCTTCTATTCACGGCAGAAGGTGCCCAGTTTTTGCGATCGAATAGGCTGAACTCGCCCATATAGCGAAAATAAGATAGCGAGAAGAAATAGTTGAGATTAGAGCTGCACCGCACACCATCTGAGCCGTGTCGTGCTGTTTCTAGAGAAGTAGCGCTCTTAGCGTTTTGAACCCTTCAACATACTCTCCTATTCCGGAAGTTATCCCAAGAATCTTATCTTGTGCCCCCCAAGATTCTCCTAATTTCCAATAGCCTTGCGATTTGTAGCATTCAAGGGCTTTTCTTTTCAAATCTGCAACATCAGTTATGTCGACGAATGAGTCTGCAACGCCGCTTGCTATGTTTAGGCCATATGCGTAGATTTGTTTTACGTGGCATACCTCAGCACCAAGCTTGGGATAATTTGGCCAACGAACCTTCTGCAATGCTTCTACTACTATCCTATACTGCTCGATGTGATCTAAGTTCGTGGAACCAACCGGCACGTCTCCAAACTGGACATAGACTCTGTCAGGTTTGTATGAACGTATTAGGTTTCCCGTCTTGATCAGCGACCCTTCGTTCAAAAAGAGAAATCCATCCTCGTACCAGCCGAATTCTATCTTGCTCACACCCATGACCCTGCAAGCAGCTTTTAGCTCTTCCTTTCTGATTTCAGATAGCTGGGGTCCGGTAACGCCTGGCTGCGTATAACCCTTCAGTCCTCCTCCGCTACCGTCTGTCATGCAACAGACCATTACCTCATCGCCTCTTCGTGTGTGCTTGCAAATCGTTCCACCCATGCCTATAGTTTCGTCGTCAGGATGCGTTCCGAAAACCAGAACCCGCATTACAACCACTCTAGCAGTAGGTCGAAACATCTAGGTATTAAAAACTTTTCCAAACAGAATAATAGATCTTGGATGGCGTTCCAATGTTCTAAACGGCCAGAATTCTAGTGAAACCACAATTCCAAGTGATCTTACTTGCCCAGATCTTAAGACTGCCAACTAGCGTTGGAACTTGGTTTCCATGTCATTTGCATGTCAAACGTCTTTGATCTGCGAATACAATGCCCAGCCCTACTGGTTTAGCTCCACGGAAGGTATGAATAAGTGCCGCGACTCGATTATTGGCGTTGGAGAGTATGCTGAGGCGTTTAAGGCTTTGAGAACTACGATTCTCTAAACAGAGCTCACACTCGACGAATAGTAACACTAGAAGATGTTTTCTCCACTAGTGTGCCATCGAAGAGAATGTTCTCAACCGACGGTTCTGAAGGGGAGCGACACGTATTTCTTGGTCTTAATGGATCTCAGTGCAGCAAGACTTACTTCCAAAGAAGCTCTAGAGTCTTCAGGAGGTATGATTGGATTCTTATTTTCGATTACGCACTTCGCAAAGTGTCTAATCTCATCATAGTAACCATCAGTCTCAGGAGTTTTTACCTGAAATGTAATTCCTTGGTTCGTGTGTACTACCACTTTAGTTTCAGCTAAATTGTTCATCATAATGTAGCCATTTGTGCCATGCACTTCTAATGACTGAATCAGAGGCAGATTAATCGGCCTAACCCAGCTTTCTGTCACCTGCGCTATCTTACCGTCCCTGAATCTCATTAAAACAAACGCATGATCAAATACATTCGCATTTTTCCATACCAACGTTCCACCATCCGCCACTACGCTTTCGACTTCTGACCCAAACAAATAGCGGACATAGTCTATGTCGTGAATCAAAATGTCCAAGATTCCCCCGCCCTCTTCTGCTTTCAGATGCCAACTTGACCAAGGATACCCATCTCCCGGAATCCTTAGAGCTCTGGCAGCAACGGGGTCGCCAATTAGATTCCGATCGACTGATTGCTTAACGGCAACATATTCAGGCGCGAAGCGAACAACTTGAGTCACCATGAGCTTCACTCCAGCCCTTTTCGCTGCATAAATCATTTCATCAGCTTCTTCTACAGTCATCGCCATAGGCTTCTCGCATAGGATATGCTTACCTGCCTGAGCGGCGCTTATCGCTGCGTTTTTATGCATAAAAGTAGGTAGGTTTATGTCGATTATGTCAACGTCTTCTCTTTTGAGAGCTTCTGATAGATCGGAAAAAAATGTTTCAGCGTTGTATTTTCGGGCTATGAGTTTCCCTCGTTCAGTGTCCCTGGAAACAACCCCAACGAGTCTGAGATCTGGGATTCTCGTTATCTTTTCCAAATGTAGTCGTTGAGCACTATATCCTGTACCCACGACCACTATTCCTAGTTTGTGAGGCATATTGTTCATCCCATTACGACAGCATGCAAAACACCTAGCTAAAACGCTTGCTATGGATGCTAGTTACTGGCGAAACGATAGCCTGCTACAAGCTGAGGCTACGATTCACAGTTTCGCATTTGGCTTGCATAGACCTAAAGCTTACAATAGGATAGGCTTGAAGAGTATTCCAACAATCGTTAGGCTATCGAAACAATAGAAGGAGGCCGTCAGATCCAAATAGAGCCCGTGGGTGTGAGCAAAACATTATTAGATCTTGGCCAGTGTTCTATTGTCTATTGTCGTGAAGATGGAGGACTTATCAGATGAGACCGAAAATTGGTTTTATCACCGTTGGAAGAGCTCCATGGGTGCCTATTGATAGTATTAAGGAACTCAAGGACTGGGCGGTAAAAGGGCTTAAGAAGTTGCAAGCGGATCTTGTGGTGGCTGAGAAGATACCCTTCGAGCTTGACGAAGTATTAGAAGCTGCCGATCTAATGAGGAAAGAAGATGTAGATGCCGTAGTTCTTTTTCACGCCAACTGGACTTATGGAGAAATACATTGTGTTCTTGGCAAGGAGTTGTTTGAGTATCCTATCATACACTGGACGATGTACAAGTCACCCAGTGCAGCCAACATTGCGATATCTCTTCCAGATCTCTTCGAAAGTTATGGCGACATGATGCGTCTAGGTAAGAAGACTTTCTTCGTTATCGGATCTGCCGACGAAGATCAGACTATGAACATGATGTGGAAATTGGTGAACGCGTGCGCGGCGTTCAAGAAACTTAAGAGATTAAGATTAGGCGTTGCCGGCGGCCAGAATTTAGGACAGACAGACACGACATACAGTGAGTTTCATATGCGAAGCATTGTTCCAGCTCTCCTTCACCTCGATATGGTCGAAGTACTGCAGGAGTTGAAGAGAGCAGACGAGAGTGAGGCAAGAAACAT
>Ga0209725_1000571_pt1 | contig 22353 bp, 22 predicted proteins | sample I18A1metaG_FD_184145 | JGI IMG/M metagenome (GOLD analysis project Ga0209725, IMG submission 184145) | Lake sediment bacterial and archeal communities from Gulf of Boni, Indonesia to study Microbial Dark Matter (Phase II) - ​I18A1 metaG... | ecosystem: Environmental > Aquatic > Freshwater > Lake...
GCCTCAAGCTGATGCCGACCTTCAAGCATTCCCGGACGATAGTTAGACTAACACTGGTCAAAGGCCATAACATGCACAAACCGGAAAGCTACTCGAAGCTCGTAACGGAGGGAGTTCCCTCCGTTGTCGAACTCAAAGGATACAGCTGGCTGGGTGAATCGAGACAGCGACTTCCAATAAGTGCAATGCCCTATCAGCTCGAAATCAGAGAATTCGCAGAGAGAATGGAGAGAACCACCGGGTACGAACTCGTCGCGGAGGACACGGTGAGCAGAGTCGCGGTTCTGGCTCGAGATGGAGTCAAGGCGGGGCTCTGGCTTGACCCACCATGATGCAAGCACGTTGGCGAAGCCCGCGGGACATCAAGAATTGAGACTGCTGACAAGATCCGCTGCAGGCATCCTGGGGGCCAGACATCTCGCAACTCTCTGGAAGGGCGTTGACATCGTAGGCGACATAGCGATCCTCAAGCTCCCAGACGAACTCGAAGCTGAGAGCGGTCGGATCGCAAAGAGATTGCTTGGTCTTGCCCCGTACCTAAAAGTGGTCTTGAAGCAAGTCGGACCAGTTGAGTCACCGTATCGAACTCGCAAACTCGAATGGGTTGCGGGAGAGAACCGAACTGAGACTGTGCACAGAGAGTTCGGATGCCAATACAGAGTCGACCTAAAGACGACGTACTTCTCGCCAAGACTTGGCCACGAGCGGAGACGAGTCGCGAGTCTGGTCTCCGCGGGCGAATGTGTTTTGAACTTCTTTGCAGGGGTAGGGTCTTTCTCGATCATGATCGCGAGGCATGCACGCCCCTCCAGGATCTACTCTTTAGATCTCAACACGTCTGCCGTTCGCTACCACGCTCTAAACAATGCCCTCAATGGAGTGCGGGAGAGGATCGATCTGATATGCGGAGATGCAACCAGAATAGCATCTACTTCTCTCGCGGGATGCGCCAACCGAGTCCTGCTGCCGCTGCCAGACTTGGCCTTAGATTCCCTAGCGGCCGCAAAGAGCACGCTCGTGAATGGCCACGGCGTTGTTCACTGCTACGTATTCGTCGAGTCAGACAGCAGGCCGGAAGCAGGGAACGACGCCTTGCAGAAGTCCACAATGGCGCTCGAACGTATGCAGGCGATTCGTGAGAAGACGCGAACACGTGTGGTCAGAAGCGTCGGTCCCCGTCGTTACCAAGTCTGCCTAGACATATGCGTCTGAGGTGCAAACTCTACTACTGGTCTCCGCCCTCGGAGACTACTTCTATCTCCGTGCCCGTGCGCTTTCCAAAGTACCAGACCTCGGCCGTTCCAGCAAACGCGCGTGCCCAGAGCCTAAGGATCTCTCTATCTCCGGATTTCAGTCTACCGCGGCCGCTCTTCACTTGGATCATCCGGATTTTCCCATCCTTCGCAGCGAAAACGTCCACCGGTCCGTGCGATGCCGCGCTTCTGCTACAGTACCATCCCTCGCTCCTTAGCTTCTTCAGTACCTGGTATTCTCGGCTTCTACCTCTCGCGTAGGCGGTCGAGACCATATGCCACCTCATGCGCGTCATGCGTTATCACCATTTTGCTTCCACCCTGAATTAGTGCGAGCCGCATGTAGCATTCCATTGAGGCAGGGACCGCTACGTCAAACGCAACGATAATCCATTGCCACGAAGGTCACCGTTTATGTGACAAGGAAAGTTGTGATCAAGTTCCTGACTTGACAGCACAATGACAAGTTCTATGGTGTAATGTATTTTAGGAGTCGGGTGCTGCTAGCGTATTAGTGTCAGGGGGCCGGCTCCGGATGGCGTCAAAGACTAGAATGCTCATTTTGGCAACCGCCATGCTGGTCCTAACCGGCGTAGCACTCGGCCCAGCTACAGTGTTCGCGCAAGAGTACTCCGTTCAGTTCTCAGTGCTTGCGCTCCCTGCCGGCGTGAGAACTCACTACTATCTGGACAACGTCTTGAATGGAACAATCCAGACCGGGGAGACCAAGGTGCTGAGTTTCCCTGTGGGGAGCGCGCACACGCTGAGCGTCGACCTGACCGTGAGTTTGGACAACGGAACAAGGTATCGGTGCAAGGACAACTTCTGGTCGTTCGCGGAAGCTGGAACTCACACGTTCACCTACGTAGCACAATATCGCCTCGAAGTGTCTGCCCCGTATGTTTCCCCAACCGGAGCCGACTGGTACGATGCGGGAACAACGGCCTACGCAGAACTCCCAATCAACGTTACAGCTGGACCCGAAGGAGTGAGATACGTTTTCGCGAGGTGGGAAGGAGACGCGTCTGGACAGGGATTGGTCTCAGATCCGATAGTAATGGATCGCGCCAAGAAAGCGGTCGCGGCATGGAAGACCCAGTACAGCCTTAAAGTATCATCCGATCCGGTGAGCGTTTTCGCGGCGTACGCTCTCTGGTTCGACGCAGGTTCCACCGCTGATTTCTCAGTGTCTGAGAAGACAACTGGGGATGACAGCCGGTACGTCTTCGCTCAATGGACTGGAGACTACGCTGGTACGTCTGTGCAAGGGTCGCTTCGAATGGATGGCCCAAGATCTGTCACAGCCAAATACAAGACTCAGTACCTGTTGACCGTTACGTTGACCCCGCCAGAGATTGCGAAAACGTCCGGTATGCCAAACAGCACCTGGTATGATGCCGGCCTCGCTGAGAAGCTCGGGCCTGTTCCTCAGTCCATTCCGGTCAATTCGGGGGAACGGTTGAACTTGATCTCTTGGAACGTTGACGGGATGACTCAGCAAGGGACATCGATAGAGGTTCTAATGGATCGCGCACATCGCGTCGAGTTGCTCTACCGGACACAGTACCATCTTGAGGTGAGCTCTCAGCTTGGAGAAACAACGGGCAGTGGTTGGTACTATAGCGGGGAAAACGCAAGGTTCGGCGTCATCTACAGTGGGCCTGAATTCCCTGTGAAATACACGCTTGCGACCTGGCAGTCTACTCCTTCGACTACAATCAAGACCGTGAGCGAGAGTGAAGCTGAGATCAGCATGGATCGCCCGTACACCGTCGAGGCGGTGTGGAACGCTGACTACACACTCACGTGGATCGTCATTTCCGTTGTTGGGTTAGCCGTGATTGTGATTGCAGCAGTTGCGATTCTCGCCGTCAAGAAACCTAGCTCTCTTGGAAAATTCGTCTCATCATTCAGATCAAGTTTCAAAGGACGCAAGCTGAGACCTCCGGGCACAGGTCTGCCTACACCGACAGCTTTCTCGGTGTGCCAGAAATGTGGGAGGATGGTTCCAAGCTCGGCGGAGTACTGTCAAACTTGCGGAGCCCAGATTCGAGGTCGACCTGCACCATCCACGGATACTGAGACACTCGATGAGAGCGTCTACGACTACATAGTGAAGCGGCATGGCGAGATATCGCTGAGTCGGGCTTCGAAGGATCTTAGGTTATCTGCTGATGAGATAAAGCGCTCGACAGAACGATTGAAGAAAAAGGGGCGCCTCGCATAGAACAGCTATCTCGAAGGCGGCCGCGTCCTCGCAGTTTCCCGGCGTGCGAGAACCCAGTAACATTGTGGGCACATCGCCAGCTGCCCGTAAGGCTTCGTGCAGGAGAAGCATATGGTTCTGCCACACCTAAGACAGATGTATGTGGCCGGTAGCTCGGGGTGATAGAAGCAGAACCCGATCGTGGCCTGACTGCTCGGCATGGCTATGGGCAGGGGTGACTGTGCAGGTGCTCGTGCAAGCGGAGTGATTGTTTTCACTATTGGGACAGGTTTTGTAGTACCTCCGCCAATCTCAGACGGGCGTGAAGGTTGGGTCTCCGGAAAGGTGGCCCCACACGTGCTGCAGAAGGTGGCATCGTCCGCATTACTGCTCCCACAGGACGAACACTGTCGCATAGTTGAAGCCTGATTTGATACGGTCTCGGACATTTAATAACGATTGCTCCGTCGGTCTCCATCCTTCCGAGACGGTTGCGCATTCCCCATGGCGCATGATGCGTAGAGCGACGTTCACGAGAGCCTGACGGCCGCTTCCCTGTAGTCGGATCCGTCATGGGCAACAGCGGTCAAGATGTTTCTCATTCCAAGGCCTAGCCGTCGAAGAGATTGTTCTTTCTCGACTTTCACGGTCTTGTTGCCTTTCTGAGAGAATAGCATGATTTCCTGGACGGTCAGTTTCATCTCCTTTGCGACGGCCTCGTACAGGCGTGAGGTTGAGTCGCGGAGCTGCGATATTGGGATCGTCAGTATTGGCACGGGGCTTTGTGCTACTCCACGATCTCCGCACACGATGCAGTTCCTGTTTCGTTTTACTTCCATGAGGCTGTAGCGGTTGTACCTCAAGTCCACCATGAGCACGCCTTTGAGTGGTTCCCCGGTCTCCTTTGGCCACGCGCCGGTCTTCAAATAGCCTCGGTACCCCATGATGAGTTTGGCCGCCTCCTGGCATTGAATCGACGAAACAAGAGAGATCGTCGTAGGCAAGGACGGAACCTTGGTCTCTTCCACCGGTCCGTCGCATGGGTTCCTGAGGCCTGCGATGCGCCCATAGTCTGCCGAAGGAAAGGCGCATAGAGGGCATGGCGCATCGGGCGGCGCGTAAACTTGGACGCGGCCTTGGTAACCTACTATTCCACCATCGACCATCGGTATAGAGTATCTCCTCGCGATCTGCGCGAGGTATATTCTAGAGAGAACGTTATCCAACCCGCAGACGATTACGTCAGCGCTCAGAACGTGCTTGAGCGGAAGATCTTCCAGGGCGCCTGTCCACGCCAACGCTTCCACATACGGGAATTTGGAGGTAATGTTCCGCGCTAGCACCTCTGCCTTGTTAGAGCCTTGGTTCCTGCGTTCGAAGAAGATCATTCGGCTCGTGTTTGAGAGCTCGACAACATCATTATCGACAACCAAGAGGCGCCTGACTCCAAGCATCGCGAGGTTCTTGGCAACCTCGTTGCCGATCGCTCCTGCTCCGGCTATGAGCACAGAAGCTTCCTTCAGCCGTTTCTGTCCATCTTGGCCCCAGAGTATGAGGTGACGTGCCCAGAGGTAGTCAACTGTCAAAGGCTTCTGTTGAAGCCTCAGCTTGCTCACTCTGAGGTTGCCCTCGACGACTTTTCCATCATGAAGGATGCTCGTAAGCTCAGGCTCGATTCCCAAACGCTCGCATGCTTTCTTCTTGACGAGACCGATCGTAGCTGTCGCAGGAACGTTGAGCTCTATGTCCCGCACTGACGGCATCGAGAGTTTTACTTTCAACTAGCGTTCCTTTCGCTCCCTCTCGGGGATTCGGAAACGTATTACGTCTCCGGGAGGCGTCTGTTCTCTCGACGGCGTCTGCGGGACAGGTACGATGTTGAACCGAAGCATGTCGGTCTCCTGTGAGGAAGTCTTCCGCTTCGCCATCTTCGGGAATCCGTATGACCTGCAGACGCTTGCGGCCTTCAGACAGCCGGGATGGTCAAACACGTTATCGGGGTTCGGATCAGATAGCAGATAGTAGAGGGCATTGACGACCGAGACGAGCTTGAGGTCTGGACGCCAGTTTTCACCTAAAATCGAAACACAGACCGCGTTCATGACCTTCGGGACTATGTTTGGGTGGGATATGTCGGAGAGCCACATCGTCGTCGGAGGCTTCAGAGGATACTCCTCAGAAAGCTCAAGTCTAAACCTGTTCCAGTCCACATACTCTGTGAATGGCCAGATCTTCTTCTCAGCAAGTGTCTTAACGTATCCCTTCTCGCACCTGAGCAGCCCCTCGTAGGTTGTTGGAGGATCGTTCAACGCTACGACGGTTGGAAACTGATGGTTTGTAAAGTTCTTCTCCTTGTAGAGAAGCGGAATGTTCACGTTCCGTTGCCACCGATGATGTTGTATGGCATAAGTGCCAGCTGAGCGTTCTCTGGGATCCCGGCCTTGCTAACTGTGCTGGATTCGTCGAGTATGATACCGCCATACATCAAGGCAACCGTCGCAGGGTCGACTCCAAAGGAGGTGCACACCTGTTGCTTGATCTCTCCGATTGTATGGTCCGGAATAACATCGATCTCCGCTAGGCCTGTTTGTGGTCCAATGGGTGCTTGAACGAAGAGCTTCAAGTTCCTCTCTCACCTCCAAGAAGCAATCAAGTCTGCGCCAATCAGTCGACGATCTCAAATTGGATGTTGTCCACACGATGCGTGATGGTTCCTGCCGTAACCACCACTGAGAAGAGATATTTGTCCACCTTGGCGCTCATATCGGCGCGAATCTTGAGATGGTAGGTCAATGTCTGCGTCTCATCCGTACCAATCTTATTGTCGACAAATAGAAGCTCATAGCTTGTATGGTCAGGAAGTCCACTCGGGTAGATTTTGATCCCGCCCGGGGAAGTGAAGCCATCGTAGATTGTGAGCGTCACGGTGTACAATGCGTACTCTGTTCTATCATTACAGCTGGCAGTGATAGAGCAGCGCTCAGTCTTGTCATAGGTTGGTGAGACATCGACGTCGAAGTCAGTCACGGTCAGTTCCAGCGTTGTGGAGCGTATGATCTGCACGGCGTGAACGGCGTATACTGCGTCGACCTCAATGTCATACTTGCGAACGATTTGTGCGTTGTCCGTGCTGGTTATTGTGAGAACAGCTGGACTCGGGGGCCGAACCTGTGTGCTGACTGGAGCTACCCTCACTCCGAGCGGTAGGGAGGTGGAGATCTTGATCGTGACAGGCTGGTTGAAGCCATGAATAGAATCTATGGGAAGTGACACGCTACTTTGCACATTTCGAATGGCAATTGTCTCGGTCTTGTCATCATGCCAATTGAAGTCTCCTACGGAGATATTGTAGACATCGGTGCGAACAACATTGGGCGGGGAGGCTGTATCATAAACCGAGATGTAGTACTGGATGTAGAGACCGGACACCTCAGACGCCGGCATGGTGTATGAGTATGTGCACGTACCCGTGCACCCGGCCGATTTCGCAAGCAACGGGACACTAACCAAGTTCCCAACGATCACTCCGCCTGGCGTAGGAGCTTGTTCGATGATTCTGTACGCCAGCGTGACGTTCTGCAAGTTGGTGCCGGTGGCGTTTGCGTCGAATGTTATGGGATTCCCTATAGTGAGTGGCGGTTTGGGCGGGGTGTGAGTTACCGCGAGGCTGCCGCCATAGACTGCTGGGCCTCGATAGTATGCCAGTGCTACGATGCCGCCGGTGATTGCCAGCGTGAGAAGCACCACCACTATCAGTATTGTACGAGTCGAGATGGGCATCGGAGCTGCCGGTGCAGGGGCCTGCGGGTACACTGCCGAGCCCGCCTGAGAGGGCGCAACAACAAGTGGCGCTGTCTCGGCGCTTAGATCTCGGGAAGGAACAGGTGTGGCCCCCCTCGTCTTGGAATCGGCTCTGAAGAAGCCTACGCCTCCAGTCCGTGCATCAACCACCATTGCCGCCACCACAGGAGAGAACTGTTGGAGTTTGAGTTGAGTCTCCACATCCGTGTCGGACATGAAGACACCCCCGCGAACATGAGAATGATACCATCCTACGATACTACCTCTTATTCTCTTGTTAATTATATCATCTGCGATCTTCGCGATCGAATCCCCGGTTAGCGTCGCGTGAGTGGAGTTCGATTCAGCGGCGCCCGTGGCTGAGTCTTCGATGACGATCGCGCCGCCCGACTGTCCACCAAGCAGCACTCCAACGACCTGCTCGTCTGGGTGCTCTCTCGCCTCCTTGACTATCTTCTCCACGACTTGGCCGGAGATTGCCACGTACGACACGGAAGACACACCAAACATATGGTAAGTTAAAGAAAAACTTGGGGTAACTTAGCTGTTATCGCCCTATCATGCCCATTATGCCGCCGACGATTCCCAGTACGAAGCCTGCTATGAAGCCGCCCCCGATCAATAGGCTGAAGACAGCCATCGGGAAAACGACGACGCTGCCGATTGTGCCATATCCGAGGATCATCAAGATGGAGCCGACGATTATGATGAGGCCTATGACCGCACCGAGCATGAACGTGATGTTGCCAGTCGCGGTAGATCCCGTGGGCAGTGGGCATGACCATCCGTCGATCTTGCATATCCAGAAGAATATGTTCGCCCATAGGAACGATCCGCCATAGAACTGCCACGCGAGTAGCAAGCCTGCGTTAAGTAGCACAACAATTCCTGACACTAGCGAGATGATGAACCCCCAGAGCGACCTTGCAGGCGCGCCTGGGAACATGGGAGCTGCCATTGGCCCGACCATTGGTGCAGCAAACGGGCCAAAGGGTGGCGCCGGACCCGGTGCAGGCGCATATGCTGGCGCAGCCGGACCCGGCGGCGCCATGGCCATCGGTGGAACAATTCCCGCGTAACATTGTGGGCAGAGTACTAGGTCCATGTAAGCTTTCGAGTCGTCACGGCAGATCGCTCTACCGCAGCGGTTGCATATGTAGACCGCTGGAAGGCTCGGGTGATAGAAACACATTCCTGGCGGCGGAACCCTCATCGGGACTCCCGGTGTCACTGGAGTCACTACGCGAACTGACGGGACAGGTTTCATCATCGGTGCTCCTGGAGCAGCGAGTGAACCGCCGCAGCTTGAGCAGAAGACGGCGTCATCCCGGTTGTTGTATCCGCATGATGGGCATCGCTTGACCAATATTCATTCTTCCTCCTTAAGATTCGTGGGAGAATCTGCCATGGCGAAGCCATCTTAAATGTTTCCTAAAAGCCCTTCAGGAACGGCGAATGCACAAACCTATTCTTGACTAATCGGCTCACGGACACCCACGTCACCCTCATGTTCTTGTAATTCTTGGACCGCGCCTATGGAACAAAATGTCGCCGAAAACGTATCCTCTGGCCTGATTGAAACTTTATTAGAAGACCGTCCCGACCTGAACCATCACGGCCCCGGTGGCTCAGCCTGGTAGATGCTTCGCAACCGAGAGCATTGCCTTGGTAACAAAGCCTGAAAAGGCAAGGGTCCCGAGTTCAAACCTCGGCCGGGGCTCCAAGATTCTACTCCACTCAGACGAGTTGCCTTCACAAAACCTCAGACGCTTGTTGCGTCGTGGGTGCGTGTTCGTGCGGTCCACTTGTCGAGTTCACTTCTCGTGGGGCTGCCTCTGGTTTCAGCTTTGGTCGCCTTCAACGCGCCCGCCCAGTTTGCCCAGTTCAGAGCTTCTTCGTCGCTGAGATTCAGGGCTCTTGCGGCTGAGAATGCTCCTAAGAAGGCGTCGCCGCAACCGACTGTGTTGACGACTCTGAGTCCGTATTCCTCCAGATCGATTCCCGGAACGCGAATCGTTGTTCGTCCGCTGAACATTGTACAGCCTTCACTTCCTGATTTAAGAATCGCTGTCAGGCCTGAATTGATCGCCGATAAACGCTTCGCGGCTTCGGCAGGCTCTCGGGTCCCGGTCATGTATTCTACCTCGACCTCATTAAGGAAAAGGTAGCTTGTGCGGAGGAGAACACGGCGAAATCGCTCCATCCCAGATTTGGCTCTGATCCCGGGGTCCCACGCGATCCTTGTTCCGGCCTCTTGGGCGATCCGAGTTATTGTCTCAACAGCTTCTTCTGGCGGGTCTGTGATTGCTACGATACTTGCAGATTGTATCATTTCGCTCGCCCTGCCGGCGACATCGATTTCCTTCAACAGGGCGTTGGCTCCAAAGTGGGTGTGAATCACGTTTTCTCCTGACTCATCGACGACGATATATGCTTGCCCGGATTCTGCATCGGCCTTTCGGCTGATCGCGGAAGTATCGACGCCTTCGCTGTCTAGAAGCCGCAGCTGTGTTTCCGCTATATCATCTCCCCCGAGCCCTCCAATGATTCCGACCTGACCAGGGCCGAGGAGTCTGGCCGCGGCCACGGAGACATTGCCAGCCTTTCCGCCCGGCACCCTGGTTATCCGAATGACCGGTGTCTCCTCGCCGGGTCGAGGAAACTTCCGCACGAAGAGGTTGATATCCCAGTTTATGGCCCCAGCTACGACAACTTGCACCAACGGTGACGCCTAACAAATACGTAGCGAAAGACAAGATAAAGCCAAGAGACATGATGCCTGGAGTCTGCTAGGATGGAGCGGCTGCTCGACGGTAGGAAGTCTGAGCGCGGGAGAAGCATCATGCCAGACTGAGCATCGTCGGCTTGAGAGGCGTGACTGATTGGATTCTAGACAGCTAGTATCCGAGGCGATGCAGGGAAAGGCCGGTCAGATTCCAATCTACTTCTGGCTGGCAGATCCTGAGCTTGAAGCGAAAGTGGGCGACATCGTCGGTGTAAGATGTTGGTTCAAGCGTTTTGAGTTTCTAGAGAAAGGCGGGCCTTTCAAGAGAGGCCCAGAGACCCGTAGGGAATGGTGTGACCGACTTCAACCTGATGAACATGAATGGCCGACAGTCAGCGAGCTTCTCAATGAGATGGACGAAGTAGTAGCTGACACCGCGAAAGTAGACCGGTCTAAATCGTTTCAGCTCGAGATATTGGGCCCAACGGAATACTCTGAATACTCATGCAGTTCTGGGAAGACCGCGGAGGCAAGGAGGCTAGACCAGGTCACGCATCAATTCGACTTCTCCATACTGACCGTGCTGGATCCGCGGAAAGCGGACATGATCCACAAAAGATTCTTCGATATTCTACGTGAGGTCGTGAAGCAAGCCGTCAAGTATGAGACAATCGACTCGATTAGAATCGCTGACGACTTCTGCACCTACTCGGGGTCGATCTATAGGCCGGATTTCACTGAGAGAATCCTTCGACGACAGACTGAGCTTGGAAGAACCATCGTCCAAGGAGGTAAGTTTTCCGTCTTCCACGGAGACGGGGATGTTAGGAAATACCTGGCCGTGCTCGCAGGAGCGTACTCAGGGCTTCACCCGCTGGACGTGCGGTCCAAGTCAACCCTTTCAGATGCTCGCGAGTGGGCCACTGCGCTGCGAGAAGTCAGACGAGTGCTGCCAGAGACGGTGTTCTTCACCGGGATTCCCATTGACCTCCTATGCAGCTCAGATGTCTCGGCTAGTCAGCTAGTCGGTGTAGTCAAACACGTAATTGATAGTGTCGGGAAAGATCGCTTGATCCTAACGACGACTCATAGACCCTATCCAGGTTGGTCGTTTCGGGACTTCGAACAGAAGGCTTACGCCGTCAAGCGGTTCCTAGAGACGATTGCTCCTTCGACAATGTGAACCTCTCAAGAGACAGCCAGTGTCAGGGGCGCGGTAGATAGCTTAGGGACGGAAACCAGTTCTTCTTACCCTTCGTCTGCCTGTCACGATCCCACTTGTTGAGTATCTTCACGGCTTCGACCGCGCATCGGCATGACCTGAGGATGAACTCAGGCTTGGGCTGGAAAGCTTCTTCGACTGACAGCTCGTGTGCAGGTTTCTGAGATTCGTCTGCTATCACGAGGTCAATTATGGAGCAAACAGATCCCGCTCGCAGCCGGAACAGGTTCGCGAGGGTGAAAATGGTGGACGCTTCCATCTCAGCGCTAACGACATTTGATCTCACGAAGTCCGCTTCAATATTCCTTATCCAGCTCTGCTGATAGCCTCCAAACGCCATGCCCGCGTAGAGGCCGTCGCTGGACCTCGTTATGCCCGTGTGGTAGTCGATTCCGAGTTGTTCAGCGGCCTCGACCAGCGCCATGAACACCTCCGGCGTGCCCACGGCAGGATACTCAATAGGAACGTACTGCCGGGTTGTCCCCTCCCATCTGACAGCGCCTGTGGCTATCGCGATATCGCCGATTTTCTGATCCTTCCGGTATCCCCCGCAGGTTCCGACCCGTATGAACGTGTCAGCGCCGCATCTCGCAAGCTCCTCCACCGCGATCGCAGCGGATGGGCTGCCGATCCCCGTCGATGTAGTAGAGATGTCCACGCCGGAGACTTCTCCTGTGTAAGTGACGTACTGCCGGTTCTTTGCGACCTTACGCGACTCATCCCAAAGCGAGGCTATCACTTTGACCCGGGCCGGGTCTCCCGGTAGAAGCACGTACCGTGCGATATCTCCTTTCTTGCACTTGATGTGATATTGCAAACCCTCTGCCAATCCTCAGACCGCTCCTAACCGAAGCTCTGAAGAAAATCCGTGGAGTCTATCACCGCGTCATCGCCAAACTGCTTCTTCATCATCGTCAGGGCCGGTTCATGCAAAGGTCTCTTACCAGAAGCAACGCAGTCCTCAAAGACGTGAACCTCAAAACCTAGCTCAAAGGCGTCAAGCATGGAAGCGTAGACGCACGCGTCGGTCTCGACTCCCGCAAAATACAAGCTCCAAACCCTATTCTGCATGAGGAAGTTCACAAGTTCAGTGCTCTTCATACAAGAGTAGCCGGTTCTGTCAAAGACGAAGTTGGCAAAAGGCTTCAAATCATCAACCAACTCAGCGCCCACGCTTCCTTCCAAGCACAGAGACCATTTGGAGAAGAAACGATTCATGGGGTTGATGAAACGGGTGAACACCGTACCGTGCTGAAACCGCTGAGCGAGCCTTACGATTTTGGGTAGGATGAGAGGTAGATCCTCAACCATCCACTCGGTCTCAAAAAGGAAATCTTTCTGGACATCTACACATACGATGGTCCAGTCCTTTGGAAGAGGGTGCGCAACATGGCCCAAGGAAGCATCTCCGGCTGAGGAAGCAATTATACGCGCGGTCGACACAAATAGCTTCGCATGCCACAAGAAACGCAACTCTACAGGAAGATCTTAGGCTCAATCGCAGGAGCGGCCATGGGCGACTCGATGGGCTCGACCGTCGAGTTTCTTCACCATGAGACCATAAGAAGAGTCTACGGGAGAATAGACAACCTAGACCAGTCCAAAGGCCTATTCACAGACGACACAGCCCTGAGACTAGTGTTGTACAATGTGATTATCGAGAAAGGCCGAAGAATCACGGCGTACGATCTAGCAGAGCACTGGAAGAGAAACGTAGGTCCAGGCGATCGGTACTGGATAACCGAGACGTTCATCTCAGCATTACTGCACCTCAGTCAGTCGCCCAGGGAAGCCGGATTCAGCAACATACCGGCAGATGATGCGGCGATGATGATAGACCCGATAGGAGTTGTCAACTGCGGCAACCCGAGGAATGCAGCGGTAGACGCATACGATGTGGGAAGTATCTGCCAAAGTGGGCCTGAGCTGGAGGCAGCCATGGCCGTCGCAGCAGCCGTGGCAGAGGCATTCAGACACGACGCCACACCCGAGACTGTGCTGGAGAGTGCATGCCGCTACAGCAGCCCGGAGATGCGAAGACGAATAGAAGAAACCGCAAAGACGGCACAGCTTTACGGCGCGCCATCAGATCTCTACCGCGCTATTTATGAAACAATTGCCATCGATGACGGATCGAGCGAGATCGTGAAAGCTTGGAGGGCGGAAGAGCTGAAAAGGCGGAAAATGAAGCTTGAGGATGTCTCTCTAGGAGTCTCGGCGCTCGAAGCTGTACCTGTCGCATTGGCTTTTTTCGCGTTATCAAGGGGCGACCCATTCGAGACAATAACTTGGTGCGTCAACTATGGAAGAGACTGCGACACCATAGCGGGAATAGGAGGTGCAATTGCAGGTGCTCTTTCATCGGTCTCAAGCATTCAGAGGGACTTCATTGAAAAGATCAACTCGGCAAACAACGTCTCACTTCAATCAATCGCCCGGGGCATGATAGGTCCAATCATCAACACAATCAAAGAAGAGGAAGAGTCGACTGGAGAAGTCAGAGAGCTGCTGAGCAAGATCGTCGAATAGAGGTTTCAACGTGTCAAAGAGCGTGAGGGAGATCATCTCGGTCTTCTCGGTTGTTGTGCCTATCGATTGTGAACAAGATCCGGTCGCGCAAGGCTTTCCTCAATACCTAGAATCAGAGCCGGATACTCGAAAGTCAACGGTGGAATGATTGAAACATGCGGAGGCCCAAACACTCTTCTATGTTGAATCTAAGCGGATTATGTCAAAGGCGCATCCCATCGTACTGTCTTGTGTACGTCCTAGCAGACTTCGCTCCGGAGAGAGTGGCGCAGCATCTCAGCTCTGTGCGTCTAGTTGCGGACAACAGAGAGTACGTAAGCCATCAAGGTAGCTTCAGGGGTGTGTCGCTCTTAACAGTCTCCACTGGGAGTGGCGCATCGAGTGTCGCAACGGCCCTCGAGGAACTCGCGTTCGCTGGAGCGACAACGTTCATCCGTATCGGTGCCTGCGGAACCACACAGAGAAGATTCGGTCTAGGGGACTTCGTAATCTCGACGGCCGCAGTCCGAGCTGAGGGCGCCTCGAGCGACTATGCTCCTCTAGGATTCCCCGCCCTAGCAGATCCTCAAGTTGTTTCGGCGTTGCATCAAGCGGGAAAGTCGTTGGGGGCATGTTGTCATTTGGGGACGACCTACTGCTACGCAACGATGTACCCCGGAACCGGTAGAGCAAGGCCGAAGGTCCATCTACCTTTAGCACGGTGGAGGGACGAGGAAGAATTCATCGAAGCGATGAATAGCATGCGCATAGTGAGTACGGACATGGAGACATCAATCGTACTCCTATTCTGTAGCCTTTACAATTTGAGAGGTGGGTCAATCTGCCAAATCGTAGCTAACAGATCGACCGGAGTGGTGGACCTGACACGGTCAAAGGAACGCCTAATCGACGCTGCCTTGGAGGCGATGTATGTGCTTCGAAGATCGAGTCGTTCGCGTAACTGCTGAAGCGGCGGCAAGTTCACCGCCGTATGAACTTTCTGTAGGCCTGGGTCATCTCCTCTACTGACAGAATGCTCGACGGGAAACCAAGATGGCTTAGGCTCATGGCCATTTGAGTTATTTGAGGAGGCCTCAACGATGCCTGGCGCAAGATCTGAGCCCGAACGAATATCTTGCGCGGCGTATCATGAGCAATTATCCTCTTCTGAGACATGACGACGATTTCTCTCGCATGTTCAGCTGCCAAGAGCATATCATGCGTAACTAGGACTACTGTCCGTCCTGCTCTATTAAGATCTTCAATCAGGCTTAGAAGGTTCGTTGCTTCAATGAAGTCCAGAGCATTCGTCGGCTCATCCAGCACCAGCACCTGAGGTTCCATGGCCAGAGCTGAGGCCACAACAACCTTCTGCTTGTCTGCTCGACTCAGGAACAGCGGATTCTTATCCCGAAGATGCAGTATCCTCATCGCCTTCAAGGCTTCCTCAACTCTTCGGTTCGCCTCTTCTTCGGGCAGCTTCAAGTTCCTAGGCCCGAAGGCGACCTCTTCGAGTACAGACTTGCTGAAAACTTGGTAGTCGGGGTTTTGAGAGACATATCCAATTCTCTTCGAGAGCTCAGCCACAGAAAGCATCGTGGTCTCATCGTCAAAGACCTTGACTGTTCCCTTAGTTGGCTTCAGCAGTCCATTGAAATGCTTGACCAGGGTGGTCTTCCCAGATCCGTTCTGGCCGACAATTCCGACAAAGTCGCCGGAATGAATTGTAAGATCGATCGAAGTCAACGCTTCAGTTCCGTCAGGATAGCTGAAAAACACGTCTTGCGCAGAGATGGCAGGCTTGCCGTGGATAGCCTCGCTTTCCATTGAACCTGAGATATGCTCCAGAGGATTCTCCTCTTTTTTCTTCGATTCTGCGATGAGAGGCTCGAAGATCTCTATTCCTTCGCTCAGTGTCAACGGAGCTTTCTTACCCACAAGTCTCTCATCGCATCTCCTTGCGCGAGCGAAGAACTCTGTAACCTGTGGGGGCCGCACACCCCTCTCCATCAATTGGTCAGGCTCGGCGAAAAAGATCGTTGGGTGAGCTTGGACGCTTACCCTTCCCTCCTCCATGAGGTAAGCTGTGTCCACGTACTCCATCAATTCTTCGAGTCTATGCTCTATCATTATGATTGTGATCTTCTCGCTCTTTCTCAGGTGCTCAACAACTTTGACAACATCATCTCTACCTTGGGGATCAAGCTCCGCTGTGGGTTCGTCGAGAACGAGTATGGCAGGATGGCGGGCCAAGACCGCCGCTATGGCCACTCTCTGCTTCTGCCCTCCAGAGAGTTCGTATGGGGATTTCTCCAGAAATGCAGACATCCCCACAGCCGACAATGCCCACTCCAATCGTTCCTCAATATCTCTCTCAGGCAGGCCCATATTCTCTAACCCAAAAGCAATTTCCTCCTCAACAGTCAACCCGAAGAGTTGGTTCTCAGGATTCTGCCAGACGATTCCAACACTTAGCGCGAGGTCCCGGAACGTGCTTCTGTTCATTGTCCGGCCGATGATCTGAACCTCTCCGTTGAATGTTCCATCGATAAAGTTTGGGACTAGCCCGCAGATGGTCAACCCTAAAGTGCTCTTTCCAGCTCCAGTCGGGCCTGTCACGAGAATGAACTCTCCCTCCCGAACTGTCAGATCCACACCACGTAGCGCCCACTCCCCTCCGTATTCGTACTTGAACGAGACATCTCTCAGCTCGACAGCGGCATGACTTGAGTGCATGGTGCGAATCTCCGATCGGCCTTCAAAGCAAGACATGGAATACATACTTGAATGTCAAGATAGCAATCACCAGCATTATCGCGCTGCCTAAGACGCCATACTCTCTTGAGTTCAACTGAGGGTCCTTGTAAAATGTTCTCACGACATTTCTTCCCAAGCGCAGGCCCCGTGAATCCAATGCTATGCTCAGGTATTCGACCTTCTGAATTGAAATAACAAGCATCGGTATCAGAATTGTTGTGAACTTGATCGCCTTTGTCACAAGTTTCTCCTTCTCAAACTCGAAACCGCGCGACATTTGCGCTGACTTGACCTGCTCATAATCGTTATACACCGACGGAATGAAGCGCAGAGCCAGAGCAAACATCAGGCACAAGGAGTATGGCAACTTCAGCTTCCTAAACCCAGCAATTATGTCTCTCTGGGAGGTCGTGGTCAAGAGTAGGCCCGTAGCAAGAACCATTACTACGAGCTTTACGACATTCAATGCGCCACTGAATATGCCTTCATCAGTCACGGAGATTGGTCCATAGGCGAATATTGTTGTGCCATGACGACTGAAGAATACCCATGCGATCATCATCATAGGGACAAGCGTATAGAAGATTGACGTGAAGGGCTTAACCGCCCGAAAGGGAACTTGAGCAAGCATCAAGAACACGACGACTATCGCAAGCGTCACGATGCATGTGATAATGCTAGCGAAAAAGAAGGGCATGATCATCAAGATGAGCGGCAGAACTATTCGACTCACCGGGCTAAGCGTTTGATACGGATTCCGCCTAGGAACGTAAAAGGAGAAAAAAGCCATGACGGTCTTGTCCACGGATCTCGGCAGGCTCTATTGTTGAGCTTGTCTCTTTTCCTTCCTTCGAACGAGAAATCCTTGATGGTAAAGCGATGTTCTCATGACGTACGGCGATAGAACCCTCAACAACGGAGTTCCCAGTACTAGAGCCGCAAAGGAGTCAGCTACCAGCCACATCCATACGCCTACAAGAAACGCGAAGTCGAAGGTGTACCAGCCGACCGCGACGTAGATCAGCATTCCGATCACCGAGCATGCCGCAGTGTTCAAGCCTACGCCAAAGACCAGATGACCGATCACGGACCTCAGGTTGGTCAGCCGCGGATCTACACGCAGAAACCTGAAGAGTACCGCGGGGATCAAGGCTTCCATATCGTTTGCAAGGAATGCTGCCGCAACGCCGACTATGAATGGAGTTCCCCATGCTGGGTTGCTAACTATGGTTCCGATTATGACCCCGATGACCCCCCAGACTCCAAACCAAGCACCGAATATCACAGCAGAAGCTGTTGCTGGAAATATCAAGGATGCCCCCGGAACTGTTTGGAATGCAGCGCTGATCCAGTTCAGGATCCCGTAGACTGCTGCACTGAAACTTGCTATTGCAACCTGTCTGCTCCCAAACTCTATCTGCAAGACGCGTCATCAAATGTGTATCATTCGGCTAACTTCTTATCTCTTTCCTAAGTCAGACTACGACAGTGGAGCCTACCATCCGTTGCGCCCAACAAACCCTGGAGTACGGAGGTGAGTGTGTGAAAAGCAAGAGCTCGGTCTCCGCCAGTTTGACTGCGGCGTTGGCAGCTCTCTACGCGGTTGCCGTTGTCGTTCTCGCACCGATCAGTTTCCAACTGTTTCAGGTAAGGCTCGCTGACGCACTACTGCCGCTGTCAATGATCTTCGGCTGGCCCGCGATCTTGGGGCTAAGCTTAGGAGCTCTTGTGGCAAACTTCTTCGGTGGGCTTGGACCTATCGACATCGTTGGAGGGGCCTTGGCGAATTTCGTTGCTACGTATTCTGCGTGGAGAATAGCCCGAAACAGTGGCAGGCGTCGGGTACTTCTTGGAGTTGCTTTGGAAATACTGATAATCACTCTCATAGTGGGCAGTTACCTGAGTTATCTCTTCGCCATGCCTTTGCAAATCGGGTGGCTCGGCGTACTGCTCGGAAGCCTTATTGCAATCGGGATTCTCGGATCTCTCCTAGTCTTTGCGGTGTCAACGAAGCACGTAGTGGAGATGCTTAGATCTTTCGGAATGAAACTCTACACGCGGTAGCCCGAGAAATGAAAGACACGCGATGGCCGTTGCTGACTCAGTCATATCACTTTGTCTCGGCCGGTTGGCGAGTCTACCAGCCCGTCTTGAAAGGATTCGCCCACAAACTCCTGGCTTCACAGACTGCGAGGTTGCTCCGAATTCCATGACGATCAGCGGGGCCTCTGACTTGCCTGGGGACATCATCATCGATTGCGATGTTGGAATCGACGACGCCCTCGCAATAATGCTCGCCTTGGGATCCAAGGAGCTAAGGATAAGGGCGATCACCACTGTCTGCGGAAACGCTGAGGTTGAGAAGACCAGCGAAAACCCCTCAAGGTACTTCAGGCATTCGGCGCGGGAGGCATCCCAGTCGCTCGGGGTCATGCTCGGCCTCTCAAGCGTGAACTCTACATTGCAGGATATGTTCACGGATCGGACGGCCTAGGGGATTCAAACCTCCCGAAGCCATCACTGGAACTTGATCCCCGCCACGCGGTCGACCTGATCATAGAAGAAGCTTCACGGGGAGACCTGCACCTTGTGTGCACGGGGCCGCTAACTAACTTGGCATCCGCGTTAATCAGAGCTCCCCAAATCAAGGATAAGCTCAGAGAAGTAACAGCCATGGCGGGAGCATTTGGCCTCACTCCGTACGGCTTCGGAAATGTAACCCCCGTCTCGGAGTTCAACGCGTACGTCGATCCGGAAGCCGCAAAGATTGTCTTCGGTTCAGGCCTCAGGCTTACGATAGTAGGATTGGACGTAACCACCGACCCGGCAGCCATTTTGACCAAGGAGAAGTACGACAGGATCGTCGCGCTGCCAGTCCGGGGAGCCAGATTTCTCAAGAGGATCAGTGAGAAGGTGATGCAATCTTGGGGAAGCTTCTCATTGCACGATCCGATGACCGTTGCGTACGTCGTCGATCCTACCCTCATCAGCGTCAGGGAGTACCCTGTAGACGCGGAAACGGAGGGCATGATCGCCCGAGGTCAGACCATCGCGGACCGGCGACCTTGGCCAGAAGTCGTTGAGTTCAAGGGAAGAGCCAACGTCGCCACCGCAGTCGATGGTCCAAGATTCCTTGGCCTATTTGAAGAACGCGCGATCAGAAACCTCTGAAGCACGCTCAGAAAGCCCACGGCATTTCCGAGAACTCTTTTAACAGGCCCCGCAATCACGGTAGGGGTGAAATGGACCTTGCCGAATCGAATCGATGACACAGATTTCCACATTCTCGCGGCTCTTGCGGAGGACGGTAGACGTTCCCTTAGAGACATCGCTCGCACAGCGGGGGTTAGCACACCCACCGTCGAAAGCCGCCTACGTAAGATGTTCGATATGGGCCTGATCAAGAAGATCTCCCCCATAATCGATGCCTCCAAGATAACGAACGGGCTCTTCGCTGTCGCAACCGCCAAGGCCGAACCTGGTAAGATGGAGGAGGCTCTCAGCGCGCTGGCGAAGATTCCGGAGATCCGAAATGTGTACGGAATGTCCGGCGAACACAACATACTCTTTACCGTGTTTGCGAGCGGGCTGGATGAACTTCAGACTCTCATGTCCTCAACAATATCGTCAATACCGGACGTGTCCTCTGTTACCTACAACGTGGTGGCTCGTGTGGTCAAGGACGAGCCGAATGTTGCGATCCGTCCGGGCCAGTTCGTTAGGCTGACGTGTGACACGTGTGGGCAGGAGATCAAGGGCGAGCCCGTTACACTTCTCGTCGGCGATCGTAACCGTTACTTCTGCTGCAAGCCCTGTCTCACAGAATACAAGGAGAGATACGGCGGCAAAATAACGAAACTTTCGCTGGAGAGTAAATAGTAGAGAAACGGGGAAAAAGCTTCTTTCAGTTCTGCTGGCGTGCTACGGGATCGTGGCAGGGCTGAACCTCGAAAGTAGAAGCGAGTTCCCCACCACGGTGACTGAGCTGAACGCCATGGCTGCCGCCGCAAGGAACGGCAGGTAATCGTAGACCCCGGCGCCCAGGACTGGGACAAGGGCCCCCGCTGCGACGGGTATTAGAACCGTATTGTATGCGAACGCCCAGAACAGGTTCTGCTTGATCTTCTGCAGCGTGCGCTTGCTGAGTCGAATCGCGGAGACGACATCTCTTGGATCATCTCGGATTAGGACGATCCCGCCCGTCTCAACTGCGACATCGGTTCCGCTTCCAATGGCGATCCCGACATCTGCCGCAGCCAAAGCGGGAGCGTCGTTTACTCCGTCTCCCACCATTGCAACTCGTCTGCCCTCACGTTGAATCTCTCGTACCGTACGTTCTTTCTGATCGGGCAGGACCTGTGATAGTACCCGCTCGATTCCTAGCTTTGCGGCGATCGCTCGTGCCGTTGCCTCATTGTCGCCGGTTAGCATAACGACTTGAGTGTTCATGTCCTTGAGCTGCTTGACCGCTTGCACCGAGCCTTCTTTGATGGTGTCTGCCACGCCGATCAGGCCTACGACGGTATTGTCAACTGAGAGAATCATCGCCGTCTTGCCTTCGTTCTCGAGACTTGAGAGTCGTTCCTCAACCTGGGGAGATACAACCTCGTTGAGTTCGGACGATAGCGTTCTGTTTCCGAGCGCAATGTCGTGCCCGTCGTAACGGCACTTGACGCCCTTCCCCGGTATTGCCACAAAGGATTCTGGGTCAGGTATCTGCAACCTCAGCCGACTGGCTTCTTGCTCGATTGCTTCGCCAAGAGGGTGCTCCGATCTCTTCTCCGCAATTGCCGCATGGCGCAGCACCTCTTCATTTGTGAAGCCGTGGAAACCGATGATCTCGGTTATTGCCGGTTCGCCTCTTGTCAGAGTTCCTGTCTTGTCGAAGATGACGGTGTCGACCTTGTGTATCGTCTCAAGATACTCGCCGCCCTTGATCAGTATCCCATTTTGCGCCCCCTTGGCCGTTCCAACCATGACGGCCGCGGGCGTCGCGATTCCGAGCGCGCATGGGCAGGCAATTATCACGACTGAGACGAACGCGAGCAGGGCAAAGTTCGCCCCAATGTGTCCTATGAAGTACCAGCTTAGCGCCGAGATGGTCGCGATCGCCAAGACCGCTGGTACGAAGTAGCCAGATATCCTGTCAGCCATTCTCTGGATTGGCGCCCTAGCCATCTGCGCCTCCTCTACCAGCTGAACGATCTTGGAGAGCACTGTGTCGGCTCCGACTTTCTCTGCTCTAGCGCGTACGGAACCGGTCTTGTTGATCGTGCCTCCGATGAGCTGGTCGCCGAGCTTCTTCTCGACCGGTATGCTCTCTCCTGTAATCATGGACTGATCAATTGACGTGTAGCCTTCTAGGACTACTCCGTCCACCGGGACTCTCTCTCCGGGCCGAAGGAGAAACACATCGCCAACTTTCACTTCTTCTATGGGAACATCGACCTCGCGTCCGTCGCGGACTATGCGTGCGGTTCTGGATTGCAGATCCAGCAGTTTCCTAACGGCCTCAGAGGCCTTACCTTTGCTGATGTACTCGAGGAGGTTTCCCGTTAGGACGAGCGTAATGATCAAGGCGGCAGTGTCAAAGTACACACCGCTCGAAGGAAATACCGAGGGGCTCACAGTAACGATGAGGCTGTAAACCCATGCTGCAGTCGTCCCTATCGCGATGAGCGTGTCCATGTTTCCCATGCGGTTTTTCAGCGCGTCATAGGTTCCTTTGTAGAACCGAAAACCTACCACGAACTGTACAGGAGCGCTCAGGAGAAGCAGTAAGTAGTTGTTCACCGTCTGCGGGAAGACTGCTATGTAGGTCAGTATCAGCGTAGGAACCGTCAAGACTGCTCCAATCGAGGCAAGCACTTTGAGTTTGTGA
>Ga0209725_1000573_pt1 | contig 22302 bp, 30 predicted proteins | sample I18A1metaG_FD_184145 | JGI IMG/M metagenome (GOLD analysis project Ga0209725, IMG submission 184145) | Lake sediment bacterial and archeal communities from Gulf of Boni, Indonesia to study Microbial Dark Matter (Phase II) - ​I18A1 metaG... | ecosystem: Environmental > Aquatic > Freshwater > Lake...
GGTCGAACACGAGATCTTCGGGTTTGAGGACTGCGCCTTCGTCGAAGGCTCGCACTATAGTGAGCCCGGCTTCCATGGGTTTCATGCCGAGCTTCGACAGGAGAGAGGCAAGCTTCGGGGATATCGTGTCGCCTTTCTCCGCCACAACGGTGTCCCTGGCAACCCAGATGCTGCCGCCTTCGATTCTTGTTGTGACCTTGACCTCTCCAAACTCGCTGATCACAGGCCCAGGCTGTAGACCAGTATTGCCCCCCGGGATGATGATATCACTCGTTGCGATGTCTCCGGCCTTGGCTGGAACACGGACCTTATTCTTGTTCAAGAACAGAATCAGCGCGTAAGGGTTCATACCCGTGAACAGGAGCAGGTTAGAACCAGCGAGGTCGTCAGCGAACTTGCCAATGTTGGGTTTCTTCTCGCCAAGCGCGCCCGCGGCCTTCTTGAGGATCGTGTTCTTCGCGACGAGCACCTCTGCTTGACCGCGAAGCTTCTTCCTGATCTCCTGGATCTGCGAGGATCTGACTTTCTGAAGGTCGGCGATCGCCACCACAGGATACTTCTCAATCAGCTCGGCGAGCCTCTGGAACATCTCCTTCTTCCAAGATGCCACGCGAGTAACCTGCCTTGTGAGCATCAGCTAACCCTTCCCCAGTTGCACCTTCACAGGTTTACCCATCGTGGTCTTGACCAGCACTTGGCCTATGTTCTTGGCGCCGCGTTCCAGCTTTGCTTCGATTCGGCTGAAGACCGCTTGGGCGTTCTCAGCGATCTTGTCGTCAGGCATCTTCTCCGTTCCGATGCGGCATTGGATTACTGGTTGCTCTCGAACTCGGACTCGAATAAGTTTCCTGTGACTGCTGACAATCTGATCGATTGGGGCGTTGGGCGGAACGGGCGTCGGCATCTTACCTCTTGGGCCTAGGATCGGTCCGATAGTCTTTCCAACAAGCGGCATCAGCGGCGCCTCGGCGATGAAGTAGTCGTACTCCGACACTAGCTTCCTGGCACCCTTCTTGTCCTTGCCGAGTCTGTCCAAGTCGTCTCTTGCGAGGACTAGGTCAGCTTTCCCTGCCTTTGCCCTCGTCGCCAAATCCCCGCCTGCGATGACGCATATCTTCGTCTCCTTGTCGAGAGAGTTCGGAAGCTCAACAGATTCGTTGAGCCTGTTCTCAGGCTTCTTCAAATCGATCTCTCTCAGCTTGACGATCAGGTCCACGGACTGCGTGAATTCGCGCTTGGTGTCCGGTTTCCTAAGCTCTCCCAAGGCTGTGAGAAGTTGATCCTTAGGGAGAGGCAATCGCGTTTTCCTTCTGGAAATTTCCGCACGGTCATGTTCGCAGATTCATAAAAACGTTTGGAGAGCAAACGTGCACCTGAAAGGTCAAAGCCGATCAGAATCGGCACAGTCAAGCTGTGAAGGCTTGAGTACTTCAGCTTGTTCTTGACGGTTTGCTGTAGAATGTGATGGCCGTCCGCGGGCTCAGCTTTATAGTTGAGACTAGGTTTCATAGGAGCCCCGTCCGGTTCAAGTGATGTTCATTGACTGAAGTCAAGACCTTCAGAATCACGGGAGAAGTAAAGAAGCCCCGCACCACGATTCCTTTTGCGGTAGAGGTCAGGGCGACAAAAGATCACGATGCGATCGAGACACTCTACGCTGACCTCGGCAGCAGGCACAAAGCCAGAAGAGCCGAAATCAAGTTCAAGAAGGTTGAAGAACTGAAGACAGGCGGCACGGAGACTGCGGAAAGTGGCAAGTGAAGACCAGGAACTCAGACAAGGGTTAGTGGAGCTTAGAATCTACGAGGGGTCGGCGCGGGCAATTCAGGCAAGACTCGACATCCTAAACGCGGCCATGGGCGAATTCGCACTGGCTTCGTCTACGCTCGACGGGGTCAAGGCTCAGAAGCCTGACGCGGACACTCTGATACCGGTCGGGGGCGGCTCATATGTTCGAGCGAAGCTTGCAGATGTCTCAAAGATCGTGATGGGCGTGGGCGCTGGAGTCGCCATCGAGAAACCGATCGAGGACTCCATCACTGAGATCAAGAGCCGAATAGCAGACATGGAAAAGGCTCGCACGGCGCTTCAGGAGCAGCTCGGGCAGACGCTGATCAGGATCGAGGAAAATCGGGAGAAGCTAGGCCAGATCGTGAAGAAACACGGCGGCGACTCCCTAACAATCCTCTAGAACCACCCGAGACAGAACAGATACGGTAACTGCGTACCAGGTCGAGGTGCTTCAGGTTGTTCGAGAGGCTCAGGTCGGGCCTAGGCTCGGTTGTGGAGAAGATCTCGAAGACCGAACTCGCCGGGAAAGACCTCGAACAGCTACTACAAGAGCTCAAGACAACGCTTGCCGAGAATGATGTCGCCTACTCTGTCGCGGAACGCATCTGCGACGGCATAAGGCAAAGAGCCTCTAGTGTGCAGGTCTCACGCCTCAGCGACCGCCGCCAGCCAGTAGTAGCGATCATCCGAGAAGTTCTGCTCGACGTGTTGAAGGAGAGCGGCGAAGCCGGCTTCTTCGAGAAGATCGAAACGAAGAAGAAGGCACGCGAGCCCGCGGTCATCGTCTTTGTCGGAATAAACGGAACCGGCAAGACGACGACCATCGCGAAGATCGCGTACCTCCTGAAGGAGCGCGGCTATACCGTCGTGATAGCATGCGCGGACACGTACCGTACAGGCTCGATTGAGCAACTCGAAGAACACGCAAGAAGGATCGGCGTGAGAACGATCAAACATGTCTACGGAGCTGACGCCGCGGCGGTGGCGTTCGATTCCATCAATCACGCGCGCGCGAATGGAATAAACACGGTTCTAATTGACACGGCTGGGAGAATGCAGACGAAACGAAATCTACTCGAAGAGATGAAGAAGATCGTCAGAGTCTCGTCTCCCGACTTCGTCATGCTTGTGGTCGACTCGCTGACTGGAAACGACGCCGTCGAGCAGGGAAGATCATTCAGCGAGGCCGTGAGAATAGACGGCATCACGCTTACCAAGCTCGACGCTGATGCAAGAGGCGGAAGCGCAATCTCGCTTGCGGCCGAGATCAAGAAACCTGTAATATTCGCTGGCACGGGTCAAGCCTACAAGGACCTGATCTCCTTCGACCCGAAGGGGATCGTCGACAGAATCGTCAGCTGACCTGAGATCTTGAAACAATTGAGGCGTACCTCGCGATGACTGTCCTGATAATCGCGTCTGAGAAGGATCCGGCGGCGCTTAACATAGCGTCATTCTTAGTGCGTGATTATGGTTTTGACCGGTCGACGGAGTATGCGGATCCTCGAATCCTCCGTAAGGCCGACGTACTCCTCGCTCGGGTAGAAGAGGAGTCGATCTACGCTGAGACGGCGGACTCGCTAGCCACCGCAGCAGCGGTTATTTTCGCGTCAAAACACACAAGCGAGAAAGGCGAGCCGGGCCTAACGGTCCACTGCACTGGCAACGTTCTAGACGAAGCCCCTTACGGAGGCAAACCCAAGAGCCTGGCGTTGGCTGAACCGAACAGAATGAGAGCAGCGCTGCTCTCGCTTTCTGAAAGCCGCGAAGAACTTGATCTTCCGTATCTGGTTTCTCTTGAAGCCACCCATCACGGGCCTACGGAGCTGCGAGTGCCGTCCATGTTTGTGGAGATCGGTAGTTCTGCGAAACAATGGAAGGACCCTGCTGCGGGAAAGGCCGTTGCCCGCGCGATTTGGACGGCCGCAACTCATCCGTCCGACGGAATCCCGGCAGTGGGCTTCGGCGGAGGCCACTACTCTTGGAAGCACACCGAGGCTGTGGTGAAAGAAGGATTCGCCTTGGGCCACATTCTTTCGAAGTATTTCTTTCAGAGCTACGACCCAGCGATTGTGGAGCTTGCGTTTCGCAGAACGATGGGCGACTGTTCTCATGCGGTCATAGACAAGAAGGGAATGCGCGGGGCTGAGCGAAGCACCTTGGTTGAGTTCCTCAAGAAGTCAGGCCGCGACGTAGTAATGATATGAACGCAAGACGCAATCGAACTTGGAGACCTTAAATTTCAAGGAGCGGTTTCCCACATATCTACCGCACTTAGGCCTAGCCCTCCGCTTCGGCGCCGGTTCATGTGAGCGCCGAGTAAGCGCTTGGGGGCATAATGCGGACGAGCCCAGCCAACCGAGGATTCCGTTCTACCACAGAATCGAGGAAACGGTTTTCGTGGCGTCATGCAGCGAAAGCGGCACTTCAAATCCAACTACGTGCATCCAAGGATGATGCACAAATAGTAATCTTGCGTAGTCTCGGGTTATGGAAAGCAGCCCAAGTTTCTCCGAAGGTTCCCTTCGAAAGTTGTTCCTACCATCATTAGTCGTGGCTAGTTTCGCTTCCAGTCCGATAGCGGTTCTCGCAGCTCTCCTTCTTATCGACATAGGGAACACATTCAATACTTCAGTCGGCGTTACGGGGCAAGTCAATACGGCATATTCTATTGCCGCATTCGTTCTTGCATTGCTGACGGGTGTTCTAAGCGTCAGATTCAGCCACAAGTCACTGCTCCTCGTCGGGGTGCTGCTGATGACGACGTCTGCTTTGGGCTGTTTCTTTGCTCAGAACTTCACGTCCTTGCTTGTGTTCTATTCGCTGAGCGGAGCAGGGTATGCAATAGCTAATCCAATGACATTCACTCTAGTCGGGGAACATTTTCCCTTGGAGAAAAGGCCGAAGGCAATAGGATGGATCGTTGCCGGGGGAGCACTGGCCTACGTTATAGGGGCACCAGTGATTGCCCTGATGTCAGGATTCGGAGGCTGGCGTTTTCCACTCTTAGGTTTTGTCCTGCCAATTCTTCTCACAAGCCTTCTGACCGCTTTTGTCGGTCTTCCATCGGCTTCCGGGAGCCCGGCGACCTCGTCGGATACGAAAGCTCATCTGAGTTTCAAAGAGATCATCACGAACAGATCCGCTGTTGCCTGTTTGATCGGTGACACTCTTCGTTCCGCAGCTTTTGTTGCAATTCTACTTTACTCAATGTCATTCTTTAGGCAACGATTCTTGATGCCTATGGAACTTGCCTCGCTCGTACTGTTAGGAGCAGCATTATCCTATGCCCTAGGTAGCTTGAGTACGGGTCGGCTTGTGAATAGGATCGGAAGAAAGCCTTCAACAGTTCTTGCTGCTCTGTTGTCAGGAATACTCACTGTCTCATTTGTTCTTGTGCCCAATGTTTCGCTTTCCATCCTCTCGATGTTGTTAGGAAGTTGGTTCTTCGGTATGGTTGCTTCGTCAGCTAACAGCTTGACTCTTGAACAGATACCAAGGCTCAGGGGTACAATGATGTCGATAGACACTGCGGTCCTCAACATCGGTTCCGCCCTTGGAACTATGACTGGGGGGCTATCGTTGCTCTACTTTGGCTACGAGGGCATGGGAGGCGGTCTTGGAACCGTAGGTATTGCGGCAGCGATGATTTTCTTTCTGCTAGCAAGAGACCCGACTAGGCCAAGATAGTTCTCAGCTCAAGAATCCACGAAGCTTAATTGTAGCTTAACGATCGTCGCGTTCGAAAGTATAGGCGATTGGTCCGGCAGAGCATAGACCGTGCGTCCTACTTTGCAAGGCTGGACCGGGTTTAGAGACCTTAAATACGGCTCCTCAACATTAGGCCGCCCGTTCAGAACAAGATCAACAAATAACCGGAGGAAGCAGATTGTCCGCCCGAAATTTCTTGGCGTCAGCCAGAAGACTTCTTCACGTGACGACACGGCCAAGTCGGACTGAGTTATGGCTCATGGTGAAGATCTGCTTCCTTGGAATCGGAATAGTTGGCGGACTTGGCTACGTGGTGCGTATGCTCTTCCTCTTCGTCGGTTTGCTTCCCACGGGACCATGAGGTAGCCTTCCTTGTCAGATCAGAACCAGCAGCAGAAGAGCGTCATCTTCGCCGTCAGGACAACCAGCGGACAAGAGAGAACCGCGACAGAGCTGATAGCCTCGAAGGCAGGAATGAAGAAAGCTCCTGTATTCGGCATACTTGCGCCTGAAGTGATCAAGGGGTACATATTCATCGAGGCCGCAGGAGCTCACATCGTTGACGACGTGATCTCAGGCGTCCGGCACGCAAGAGCTCGCACGAAAGGGGTTGTATCTCCTCAGGCCGTGGAACGGTTCGTCGTCACAAAGCCCGTCATTGAAGACCTTACGGCCGGTGACTCGGTTGAGGTTGTCGGAGGCCCGTTCCGAGGCCTCAAGGCTAGGATCACTCACGTCGACAAGATGAAGGAGGAAGTAACGATCGAGCTACTTGAGGAAGGGTTCGCTACGCTTCCGATCACCGTACACGCTGACTACGTGAAGTTGGTTGCGCGAGGAGGAGGTGGAGAGGCTGGGAGAGAAGAAACAGGTTGAGGCTCTCCTGAACGGCGGCGAGGCTACCGCAGGCCCACCGCTCGGACCAGCCCTCGGGCCGCTTGGAGTAAACGTGCTTCAGATCGTGAACAGAATCAACGAGCTCACAAGCGCCTACGCCGGCATGAAGGTTCCCGTCAAAGTCATCGTCGACGTTGAGACGAAGGCTTTCGAGGTCGAGATCGGCACCCCAACGACATCCGCCCTGATCGTCAAGGAGCTTGGCATAGAGAAAGGCTCAGGCAATCCGAAAGCCGAGAAAGCGGGCAACCTAACGATGGAACAGGTTGCGAAGATAGCGATGATGAAGCTTCCAGGCAGCTACGCGTTGACGAACACTGGCGCGGCGAAGGAAGTGCTCGGAGCCTGCGTCAGCATGGGCATTACGGTAGACGGCAAAGACCCCAGAGAGGCCCAGAAGGAGATCTCTGAGGGCAAGTGGGATAAGCTGTTCAAGGCGTAAGGCAAGCAGGCTCCGTGTGTCGCTTTCTGTCTCATTCGATTCCGAGCGATCTCGTGATCGCCATCAGTTCAGGCCCGCTTGTGAGGCTACCGACTACGGCGCCTTTCGTGTTCGCCAGAAGACCGGACCTAACGTACGGCACTCCGCCGTTAATCGTCCCCGCCTCGACTGGAACCTTCAGCGCGCCCTCAATTACTTCTCGCTCCCGATCTGTTATCGATTGGGAAGCCAGAACGCCTTTGTTTGTCGCGATGGCTAGCGATCCGACGTACGGTAGCCCTCCGATGGAGGAAGTGACTATGTCCACGTTCAGGGTTTCAGCAACGATCTTCGCTAGAGATTCTGGCGCCCCAGGATGGATCACGGCGCCGTTGTCATTCGCCAGCACGAGGTTCCCGAGTGCAGTCCATCGCTCCCGGGCGATCTGAACTTTGGTTTCCAGATTGTCTTGAATTACTCTCAGCTCGTGGTCCTGGACGATGTGTGGGAGAAGAATTCCGTTCGAGTTGGCTGCAACCAGAACACCGACCAACGCGCATCCTCCAATGTTCGTCACGCAGAGCTGAACGCCCAAGTATTGTCGGACTCTGTCAACCTTCTTCTTGGGCAAGCCTGGCGGAAGAATCGCTGTCGTCTCGTTCGAGTGACAGTACACTCCAATGTTGGGACTTCCGTATACGTCAGCGCGCAGAATCCCCAATTAGTTGATCACCGGCGCCAACAAACGAGACCGCATGCATGACTCTGATGAGTTGACGGGCGGGGAGCGCTTAGCACTGACCGGCCGAAGCCTAGGCGGCCGTGGCAGGGTAAACGTAAACTTTGCCTTCCTTGTCCTTGACCAAGCGCACTTTGATCTGCCTCGGCGGCTTCTTGATGCCTCTGGCCCAAAGCTCCTCATTTACCTCATTGCTGATTTGGATGTCTTCAGCCTTCATGTGACGCCGCGCAAAGTCGCGTAGCATTCTTGAGGCGCGAGGGGTTCGCTTTCCTCTAGGCGTCGCCCAGACTCTCCGAAAAGGTATTGTGTATACTCGTTCCTCAACAATCTCTATCTCCTCTTCCTCCCCCTCCTCTTCTGCTGCTGCTTCTTCCGCTTCTTTCTCCTCGGGTTTCTCAGCAGCAACTTCTTCCTCAACCGGAGGTTGCTCCTCCTCTTCTTCTTCCTCTTCCTCAGCCTCTTCTGCGGCTTCCTCGCCCTCTTCCTCTAGAACCACGGAAGCCTCTTGCTCTTTCTCGTCGGCGGATTCGTCGGGGGCGGAAGGTTTCTCGCTCAACTATACTATGCCTTCTATGCCTTCAGACGGCTCTCACGCCAGTTCTTCTTCTTCGGGTGAGTCCTGACGTGGCCTCGGGTCTTTGCGATCACCCAGGTCGGCACGGACTTTCTCATTCGGTGACGCCTAGCAAGACGCCTCTTCTTCGCGGCGGGTTTGTGTGTAGCCAAATCACGCCCTCCTGATCTTGATCTCCTTTCTCTGTGATTGAAGACGAACAAGCGCGTCTTTGAGCTGCGCATCCGATATTGGTATCTTCACCTTGCCTGACTGCGCAAGTTGAATCAGCTGAAGCTCAAGCTGATCCGCGAACTCAGGCCTGACCATCTTGATGTTCGTGAGTCTCTGCCTCGCTTCCATTGTGAGTATCCTCTTCAGGATCGCCTGCTTCTGCATCTCAAGCTGCTCTTGGGCTTCAGCTCGCCTCTCTTCTTCGGCTGCTGCCCTTTGAAGCTCAGCAAGCCTTCTTCTCCTCAGTTGCGCCAGCTCTTCCTCGCCGACCTCATTCTCGCTCATTACTTCGAGCCCTCTCCGGAGGTGGTCCTCTTGAGTATCTCGGCCGAGATCCTGTTAAGCAGACTCACGCCTTCTCCCGAGAGCTTCCTGCCCTTCGAACCTTCCCTAGTCACTAGACCGGCTTTCTCGAGCTGTTGAAGCGGTTCTCTGACAGCTGATCCGCCGCTGTCCTTGGAGTGCTCTATGCTTGTTCCCTTCCTCTTCCTGCCGCCGTACTCGACTCGGAGCCTCTGAGTTCCGATCGGTCCGTGTATGTACAGCTTCCTCAGAAGCGAAGCGCATCGAACATACCACCAGTCTGAATTCTGCGGCGGCCGCTCCTTGTGCGCACTCGTCTTGGATGTGAGCGCCCACGCTGGCGGGGTTACGTCACCCACATTCTCCTTCAGATGTTTGGCCAGCCTCTCAACAAGAACGTTGGCCTCCACATCATACGGCGTGGGCAACTGTAGTCTCTCCGATTTCTGAAACAGCCTTGCACTAGGAACTTCAGCCAAAATATAAGGTAAGCTACTGCAGACGGCCGCCGGTCTCTCTTGGATGCACCTTCGCGGTCTTTCTTTGCTTGTAGATCGTGAATGTTCGTCCTCTCACATCAACAATCTCCGAGCGCGTCTTGTCAGCTATCTTGCCGGCGATCTCAGCGACCTCCGTGTCTTGAAGCGGAGCTTGTTGAACCTTGACTTTGATCATCTCGTTTGCTTCGAGCTGACTGCTGATCTGACCCACTAGCGCCTCGGTCACCCCGTTCTTTCCGACCCAGACTGTCGGTTCACTCTCCGCTGACCGGCGCTTCAGTTCCCTGATCCTTTTCTTCTGAGACGTTTCTCTTTCACTGCCGGATATCGTTTCTTCGAGCCGCATTGCAAGCATGTCACAACCACGTGAGTTCCATGCTCCCCGCGCACTCGGACTCTACAGTTGACACCTGGAACAAGAAGGCTTCCACACTTCTTGCATATGAACTGCTTCCGTTCTGGGCCGAGCCTAACTCCGGACCTCATTGCAATTCTGTGCGCTATCTCGATGTACCTCTTGGAGAGCACTGGGTTGGATTCTACCGCCTCTCTGGCGAGTCTCAGGAGTATGTCGATACGCTCCTGTGCGATTCGCCGCATGTTGTGGTTGTTGCTCTTCCGACGAGTCAAGGCTCTGCCAGTACTCTCTCAACAAACCCGGATGACGAACATTATGCCTCAGGAACATCTATGACTTACGCATGGACTTGCCGGTCAGGGAAACCGCATGTTGACGCTGATCCTTGCAGAGTCGTCAATTGAAAGAGTACCTTCGCAGCTTCGCAAGCACCCGTCGGTCATCGCGCATGCCCGAAGGAAAAGGAAGAATCCGGCTTCCCTCATCCTTGATCGAACCTACCACCATTCCGCCATGATGACGGTGAAAGGTGAGGATCGTTATCTAGACTTGGCGAAGCGTGGAAGACCGGACATCGCGTTCCATGTGCTCCTGCAGGCGCTCGGATCACCGCTGAACCGGGAGGGTCTGCTGAGAACGTACATTCACACCGTCGACGACAACGTGATCGACATAAACCCTAGTCTCAGGCCTCCTAGGAACTATGACAGGTTCATCGGGATACTCGAACAGCTCTACGATGAGAAGCGCGTGCCGCTAGACGAGCGGCCTCTCCTGAGTATTCGCCAGTGCACACTTCCAAGACTTGTGGAGGAGGTCGTGGCATCAATGACGATCGCATTCAGCACCGCTGGTAAGCCCGCAAGCATGAAGGACGCGTGCTCCCAGCTTGTGAGCGCCCGCGCGCCAGTTGTCTTAATTGGCGGTTTCGCCCGTTCACACTTCAAACGGTCAACATTCCAGCTTGCTGACCATGTCTTCTCAGTTGACAGAGAGTCACTAGACGCGTGGGTCGTGGCTGGCAGAGTAATCTACGAGTACGAGTGCGGCATCGGTCTTCCTGAGAGAAGGCTGCACGGTTGATCAAGTCGCGCAGTTTATAATAGATCGTTCCACTACTCGCGCGGCCAAGAGGAGTGGGCTATGTCCGAGGACGCTGAGTTGGAGCGCCTGAAGTATCGCAAGATGCAGGAGATACAGCGGCGTCTCCTTGAGCAAGAGAAGATGAAAGCAGCGGACGAGAAGGAACCACGCCCTCGGGAAGTACTGAAAACCATTCTTGTTGGGAGAGCGTGGGAAGTACTGGACGCCGCTGAACGACAGTACCCGGAGCCCACGCGCATGCTAGAGGGAGAGCTTGCGAGACTTGTTCGCGAGGGCCGCCTGAAGGGCCCTGTCAGCGCGGAGCAGTTGATGTGGCTCTTCAGACGCGTCGGCATGGACGTTAGACTCGAGACCAAGATTCAAGTCTACGAGAGCGGCGAACTCAAATCCCTTGCTGACAAATTCAAGGGCGAATAGACCTTCGGCTGCTTAATTGCCTCGCGAGAAGAGTTGACCTCGTCAAGCTATTCGCTTACTATTTCGCGGATTCTTTGCTGAACCGCCTGCACGTCGAAGGTGGTGTTTACCAAGTAGCAGGGAGCCAGCTTGAAGAGTCTCCTGAAGAAGCGCTTCCTAACGTCCACTTTCTCATCGGTCTTGACGATCAAGTAGGGGTTCAAGAACTGCTCTGGCTGAACGACTAGGTACTGGACCGCCTCCTCGATATCGAGCCTGCGGGATATCTCACGATCATTCTTATCACGCTTCAGCAAGATCACCTTCATTGCACGAGTCGTGTCGACGAACTTTTCCGGACCCGCTATCCATAGGGGATCCAGCATTGCGCGTGAGTACTCGTGCGCAATATACGGGTCCGCAGAGAGTACGCGTATTTCATCATCACTCATGCCTTGTGCTCGTAGTTTCTTAGCTTCCTCCGGAGAAAGAGACTCCACATTCTCAAGCTTCGACCGGTCGAGAAGTCGCCGGATCTCCGGAAACACGCGGGCTATGTTAGTTCGAATGTAGAACTTTCGCTCACTAATGTCAGCGCTCGCTCTGCCCTTTTCGCCTCCGATGAAGCGGACGTAGACCCAGTCGTCGCTATGAAGCCTGGCCCCCTCCATGTTCAGGAGGGCGTACGAGTGCGTGCTCTTTCCGGTTCCAGTTGGCGCAATCAGGACTATTCCTTTGCCGTTTACTTCGACGCAACTTCCATGTATGCTGTGTATGTCATGCTGGTCCTCTGCTATGTCGCAAGCTATGCCCAAAGCCCAGCTCTTCACTTGGCCGTAGTATTCGGTGTTGAAGATCACCGCAGTCTTGGTGTCTGGGTTGTAGAATGCATGTGGTTTGCCCTCTCGGAATGTTGGGTCGAGCACGGCGTAGATTCTGCCGTGGGATTTGACCTCACGCGGCATCGAGAACCAGTTTTCGCGCCAGAACTCGTCCAAGTGGTTGCTGTTTGTGAATAGCTGCATGCAGAACCCGTCGATGCTTGCCTTCCAGCCTAGGCTTTCATGACCGAGGACATTCTCGGCGCGGGCGACGAGCTCATCTCTCTGGTCCTTTCCCACGACGGAGAATTCGACGCGTCCCCTAGTGGCGGTTATGTAGTTGTATCTGTTGCTCGTCTGCATCCTAGGCTGCCAGCATTGAAGACGAGGCTGACGCCCAATATCAGGATTTGTGGAAAGAAGGAAGCCGGGTCACTGTCGTGCAAATGGCCGAGGCCGGGACGGTCGGTAGGCTCCAACCTCATCTGTGAGGGAACCTGCCGACACTTCGTCAGCCACTCCCTGCTGTCTTCTAATCCAAAACGCAAAATATGTATTCGTGCCTGTTTGGTTGTCTGAAGGAAAGAGCGGAAAATTGCACAGCTCGAAACGAGTCCAATCGATTGAACCGTCACCAATACGAAAGATAATCGACCTTACAGAATCGAGGCCTGAAATAGTCGGGCTTCACACAGGCGAGCCTGACTTTGCAACGCCGAAGCATATAGTAGAGGCTGGATGTCAAGCCCTGCGAGATGAATATACTCACTACACTCACGGCGCGGGGTTGCTGCAGCTGCGTGAAGCGATCGCGCGGAAACTCCTCGAAGAAAACGCGATCGAAGCAAACCCCAAGACTGAAATCACGGTGACCGCGGGCGGGTTTGCCGCAATATTCGCCATCATCCAGGCGACGATCGAACCAGAGGATGAGGTAATACTCCTTCAGCCCGCTTGGTCATACTCTGGCTTCATCCGGCTTGCTGGAGGCGTACCCGTGGGAGTTTCGTTGCAAGGTCCAGACTTCCAACCGAGTCGCGCAAATATTGAAGAGCACGTCACCGACAGGACAAGAATGATCCTAGTCAACTCTCCCAACAACCCTACGGGCTCAGTCTACTCACGCAACACCCTCTTGGACATCGCCAAGTTGGCCAAGGCGCATGACCTCCTCATTCTTGCGGACGAGGTCTACGAGAAGCTCGTCTTCGACGGAAACGAACATTTCAGCATAGCTTCAAGATCCGAATTCAAGGATTCCACCATAACTGTGAACTCGTTCTCGAAAACATACGCCATGACAGGCTGGCGGATTGGCTACGTCGTGGCCAATGAAGCGATCACGACGGACATACGAAAGATACACGGCTTCATGGTATCCTGCGCTCCGGCATCGGCGCAGAAAGCCGCGGTTGGTGCGCTTTCTGGACCACAGGACTGCGTCAGCGAGATGGTCGACGAATACCGCCGCAGACGGGACCTGATCGTTGGAGGACTGAACGACATCGACGGCTTCCAATGCACGCCGCCCAAGGGCACATTCTACGCCTTCCCCAACGTCAGCAAACTGGGAATGCCCTCGGCCAAGATCGGCGAGGAACTCTTGGAACAAGCAAAAACCGCAACCATTCCTGGCAGCGCATTCGGCGAGGCTGGCGAGGGCTACCTGAGGCTATCCTTTGCGAGCTCTCAACGGAACATACAGGAAGCACTAAGCCGGATCAAGACTTGGCGCTCCCGATCTGGGTAAGAAACGTGTGCACACGTCTGCAACGTGCATGCGCCCTAGGTTGAGAAGACAGCCCACTTGTTGAGGAAGCCCCACCAGTCGTCTTCGCTGATCTTCTCCTCGACCGCAATCGTCGTCAGCAGCGTCGAGAGTGCTCTATGATGTCTCCTCTCGTCGGCCACAATGGCTTGTAGCAACGGCTTCATTTGAGGATGCCTTAGAGCCCTTGCAATTCTTTGCGCCTGAGCGAGCATCCTCTTCTCGTTCGCCACGTGGCGCTCCAATTCCTTTCTCATCTCATAGCGTTCAACCCTAGAGACCGCGGCCCCAGCAGATAGTTCGATCAAGGTCGCGTACATGTGCGCGTGCTTCGTCGTGTCAAGCTCAATTTCCTTGAAGAGAAGTCTGGGAATGATATTCTTGGTCTTTGCGGCCATTCTCCGAAAGCTTTTCGCGGTATCTCTTTCAAGCATCATCTGCTTCTCGAACAAGTCGACTGATCCTTTGCCCACCAACAGCAAACACCCCGCGCCTACACTCAAGGCGGCGAGCCCAATAATTCTATCTTAGTATCGAAGCGCTTTCGCGGCTCCCTCCGGCAGACCCACAAGAAGTAAACTCAGTCCTAGTCGCAATTCTCTCCGTCTGCGAGAGCCGAGTTCAGTCCACTCACGGGGACTTGACCGCGACCGGTTCCAGTTCAACCAAAACGAACACGGCTCCGCGGGAACTGCTTTCAGACCTGTCGGACCACGTATTCAGTCACTTTGCTGCGCCTCGGGCCGGAACTGCACAAAGGCATTTATCGACCCCTAATAGAATTCGCGAATGCCGTGAATTCGCGGATCTCGTGACCAATCTCTTGTCTGATCAGGCCGGCTTCTATCTTGCAAGGTTTCTCTCAGGCTTCGGTATCTACGGACACGGTGTGCTTCTCGGCCTCGTGCTTGGAATTCCGTGGCTAATTGTCGCCTCGGAGTGCTTGTGGATCATGAGGCGCGACGAACACTACAAGGGATTGGCGTTCAGCTGGATGAAGGCGCTCGCGATCCTATTCGGGACGGGCGCGGCCTCAGGGACGCTAATGGAATTCGGCCTCTTCACCGTCTGGCCTGAGTTCATCAGGCTTGCAGGCTTGTACTTGTTCTACCCATTCTTCTTGGAGGTCTTTGCGTTCTTGGCTGAGGTTACCCTGATTGTGCTGTACTGGGTATCGTGGAGCAAGCTTGCAGGAACCTGGGCACACGTCGCGATAGGCATAGGTGTTGCGCTCGGCTCGAACATCTCTGGGTTCCTCATCACAAGCGTGAATGTTTTCATGCAGTACCCGATGCTTGGCGCATCCGTTGTGAATGGGCAGTTGCAAGTGGATACGGTGCGAGCTTTCCTGAATGAAGCATCCGTGATTACTTGCACTCATGCCCTGCTAGGTGGATGGCTCTATGCTTTCGGGCTAGTCATGGCACTGTACGCCTACAGACTGCTCCGACGAATGGGCAGCGAGCAGATGAACTGGGCAGCTTTCAAGCTGGCGAGCTTGGCATTTGCGATTCCAATTCCCTTCATTGCTTTTCTTGGCGATCAGCAGGGCAAGCTGCTCGCAAAGTACACTCCTGCAACACTAGCCGCCCTCGAGGGTGCATACGAGACAATTCCTTCTGGATTCCCGAACTTACTAGCGTACGGCGACTGGAACACGCCGATAAGAGGCCTCATCGAGTACCCGATTGATTTTCGACACCCACTGCTGTACCTTCAATGGTACTCAAAAATCGGCCTCGCTGTCGTGATGGGTCTGATTGCGCTATTCATCGCTTTGAAGGTGATCAGGGGCAAGACAATCTCAAGGACCTGGCTTTCACTAGCCATACTGGATGCATTTCTTGCGATAGTCGTTAACATTCTCGGCTGGTACATCAAGGAGGTAGGGAGACAGCCCTGGGTTATCTACGGTTTGGTTAAAGTCAGCGATATTCTGTCGCCCACCTTCGCAATCACTCCCGCCGTCGTGGCGGCGGTTTCAGGGATGCTTGCTTTGGCGGTCGTCGGAATATCGTACACTGTCTACATGATAGTCTACAAGGAGTGAAACGGGAATGACGCCTGTGGATTCTGCATTGACTCTGTTCGCGTTCACTATGTTCACTCATATCCTCGGCGCTAGTCTCGTGCTCGGCTTCTCTTGGCTTGCATTCGCATTCGAGCTGATCGGTCGAAGGCGCGGTGACAGAGTTTACGTTGACTCGAGCAGAGTACTCTCGAAAGCGATCGTGTTGATCTATGCCACGATTGGCTCCTTGGGGACGGCAATAACAGTCGAGCTATTCGCGCTCTGGCCTGGCTTCATGAAAACGCTCGGCGTACTACTGTGGTGGCCGTTTGCATTCGTAGCGGCAATGATCCTGTCGAACTTCCTTATGATCGCAATCTACTCGTACACCTTCGACAGGATTAGGCCGAGCTTTCATTTGGTCGTAGGTTTCTTCATGGCTTTGACTTCTTCACTGATCCCCTTCAACTTCAGGACCGTAATCGCGTTCACAAACCAACCGGTTGGAATGACTGGCAATGCGGTTGAGCCGATGCTGCTGTACGCGAACCCAAGCCTCCTGCCACTTTACGCTCACACACTATTTGCGTCGCTGTCAACTGCAGGGTTCATTGTTTGCGCGGCTGCGGCGCTGGGGATTTACACAAAACGCGGTGATCCCAGAGTCAACAGCAGTCTTTTCCGGCAAGGAGTCACGGCCGGGGTTGGCTTCCTTGTCCCTCAGGCTCTAGCAGGCGCATGGTACCTCTGGACTCTTGGAGGAAATGTACCTCGAATGTTTGCAGCCATCACCGGCTTGTTCACACAGTACTCGGGCATTGCTGTTGCTCAACTTTTGCTGCCGCACATTTTCGCCACGAAGTTGGCCTTCGTGGGTTATCTTTTCCTTGCCGGCATGTGGCTGAGGGGTGCAGGTGAACGGCATGTTTTGTCAAGGCTTGACGTTGCGGTAGCAACGACCGTAGGCCTACTTGCGTCGGTCATCATATTGATCGGGGAAACGATGCAGGAGTATAGTCATCTCCCATATCTTATCATTGACCGTTTCGAGGTGGCCGAATTCCTTAACGCTGGATTTCCGCTTTCGGACGTCGGCGTCTTCATTGTTGGATTCGGAATCTTCATAGGAATTCTTCTCGCCGTCCTCTATGTCGCGTACATCAAGAAGTAGAATCGCTACGAGTGTTACGTCGCGTATGATTGCTCTGTCACGTCTTCAGGTACTCTTGTAGGATCTTGAGTCCGTCGCCTTCGACGGCATCGTAGACTGTGTCTCCGGTTGCTAGGTCTTTCATAACGCGAGCGACGAATTCCTGTTTGCCTGGCACATGCGTATGTCTAGTGACGACGTACATGACTCCGTCCCAGATCATTTCGGCGAGACTACGAGGAAGCTTGGATACCCATGAGCCTCGTCTAGCCACGATGTAGCCCAAGCTTTCAGAGGTCTTGCGAAGTCTGTCGAGGTCAATTGGGCCTCTCAAGACTACCCAGAGCTCCTTTCCCGAGGGAAACTGTACAATATCGACATCCTTGATTCCGGACAGTGGTCTGAGCGCTGACGCAACTGATTCGGGATCGCCAGTCATGAACGTGCGAAAGACCCTATTGAGAAGAAAAGTGTTTCCTCTTCGTGTCTGCGTTCATGATGCTTGAGGTAAGAATCCAAGCAACCTTCTCCTTCTCACAACTGATGTCGAGAACGAAAAGGGGAGGAGAAGCTTTTCGCTTCAGGTTCCTTCAACTGCGCCATGATAGCAATACAGCCTACAATGCCGACTACCGCCAGCCGCGGCGATAGCATCGCAACCTCTTCGACGCCGTAGGCTGCTTCGTCAGGCGGCGGAGCAGCGTGCTGGTTAACCCTAGCGTCTTCCGGTGAAAAGTAGAATTCGTGACCATAGTCTCCGTAGTATCCGTGCGAGTACGTAATGATAAGTCCTGACGAGCCCTCGCCCAAACAGCGGAACGTAAGCGTCACCCATGAAGCGTCGCGGATGAAGGGGCTGTGGGGGAAGGGAGAGGCAACCTCCACCTCATACCTGTCTGAGTCAATAGTTTCGGCAAGCACGCCAAATCCATGATCGTGAACACCGCGGCTAACAAAGCCAATCAACTTTGAGTCCCATACTATCGTGAAATGGAGATCAACGACTCCGGGTTCAGGAATATTGCGTGCCCATACATCTACCTTGAAGGTGCTCCCCACTGTGATATTCATGTCATGGAGATGCGTTGTGGGATCTTCCACACTGATCGTGCCAAGGACGAGCTCGGCTCCAGCCGGAACGACTAGGCATGAAGCAGCGACGAGACCGAGCAGCGTCAGAGCCGCAACCGCTAGCAGCGTAGTCGAACGCGGCACGTTGCCTCAAACCCGACGTAACGCCGTAGCATCTGTTCTCTGAATCTATAATAGGCTACCCCGACGGGCGCTCGCTCGTCTTGTGTCGCGCGTGAGAGGAGTGGTGTCCTCATGAAGATCTGGCTCGGATGGAACGGTTCTTCTTTCTTGCTTGCGAGGTCTTGGTGTGATGGTTGGCTAGGAACCAAGCCAGCGAGATTCTCATCGGTGCGGCCGCCGGGATGTATACGCATTAAGGTTCAAAACTACCCAAATCCAACCCGAGGAGACCGCCCTAAGATTGCATCTCACACCTGCATGGTAGCTAATTTCCCGACTTTGCGTCTCATCGTGACGAGGCGCCTCTGCTCGGAGAACGCTCACTGCATGATGGAGTTACCACCCGAAGCCTAAAATTGTGGTATGGGTCCAATTCGCATGAACGAGGCGCAGTTGATGTCGTCCAGTCTCAGGAAAGCTCTGGAGAGATTTGACAGGCTCTCCGAAACGGAGCGGGCACAGATCGCCCGCAAGATGATTCGTGGAGCAATTGAGATTGAAAGAAGAGGAAAGACGCGAGGTCTGCAGAAGGCTTAATCTAATCGAGGCTGAGCTGGCGGCTCAGCTGCTAGACAGCTATTCGGGAAGGGTACCTGTTGAGTTCTGGACAGCTGTTGAGAGGTTCAAGCTGTTCCTTGAAATGAGAAAGACGCTCTGTGACTGAGTAGTAATTCTCCGGACGGCATGCAAAACGCTTTCTCAGTTTTTGGCTAGAGCGGAACCTTCGGCTGGCTAGACACGGCTGCACCATGCTCCATTGAGAGCGATCAGTGTCCGGGTCCCTGTGACTGGCTGGCGAAGTGCCCTTGGATGAAGGCGAATCGATGGCTGCAGCGAATCTTCTGAGGGAACCGCTTTCAGACGCATTATGAGAAAGATGTGCGGCCGCCGGGATTTGAACCCGGGTTTCTTCCCTACGGCTGTAGGCCAGAAGCGGTCCGCCCGGTGTTGGCAGGCTTGCGGCGTGCGCGGATGCGCTCGTTCCCGTCCTAGACCAGACTAGACTACGGCCGCACCGGGCCAAGAGAACAACGTTTGGAGGCTAAAGCCTTACTGTTCCAGAAGTCTTGAGAGCGGCAACTCTCCGCCAAGTTTGCGTTTGTCAATCGAACCGTTTCGATTTTCTCAGCTTCAGGTAGCAGTAAGGGCACATGGGCTGATACCTCTGAGAATGAGGTACGACACTTTGGACGGTACCAGCTCAAGTCCTGAACCGCGCTAACGGAGAAACGGGATTCTCGCTTTCAATGTTTCCTTTGTCGTCGTCCGTTTGAGGCTCTCTATGAATCGCGCGGGATTCAGATCCTTGGGGCACGCTTCAGTACAGTTGAAGATTGTGTGGCAACGCCAAAGCCCGTCCTCCGAGCCAAGCACTTGAACGCGGTCCCGAAGTATGCCGTCGCGAGAGTCGGCGGCGAACCTGTACGCCTGCAGCAACGCGGCGGGGCCTAAGTAGTTCTTCCCTGTCCATACGCTGGGACAAGAAGAGTAACATGCGGCGCACATTATGCAGTCGGTTGACAGGTCTATTTTGCTTCTCTGCCTAGGGGACTGGATCCATTCTTTGTCTGGCGTGGGCTTGGTCGGTACGACGTATGGTTTGACGACCTCATACTTCTCGAAGAACGTTGTGAGATCGACCACTAGGTCCTTGATGATCGGCAGGCGCGGCAGAGGCTGCACGACTATGTCGCGTCCGATCTCTGAGATCAAAGTCGAACAGGCGAGCCTGTACCAGCCGTTGATGAACATGGCGCAGCTACCGCATACGGCGCTCCTGCAAGAGTACCGGAATGCAAGCGAGTGATCCTGGTTTTCTAGGACCTGAAACAGAGCGTCCAGCACTGTCGTGTCCTTCGTTGCCGTGACATCGAAGGTTTGGTAGTACGGCGCAGTAGCCCTTGCTGGGTCATATCGCAGGATGGTGAGGGCGACGCCTTCTTTCTTCCTCTTCATCAATACTTCCTCGCCTCCGGCTTGTACTTTGTGATCTTGACGTCTGAGTAGTCTAGCTTGGGACCCGTGGGAGTGCAGCGTGCCAGCGTGTGCTTGAGGAAGTGTTCGTCGTCTCGCTGCGGAAAGTCCAAGCGTACGTGCGCTCCTCGACTCTCCCTTCTCGCCAACGCGGAGGCTGTGATGATCTCGGCGACTTCGAGCATCGCTTCTACCTCGAAGGTTCGTATCAGGTCCAGATTGAAGACCCTGTCAGCGTTCATCGCCCTAAGATGAGAGAATCTTCCTCTCAATCTCCGGATCTTGTCCAACGCCTCTTCGAGGTCGGGACCCGACCTGAACATACCGACCTTCTGGCTCAAGATGAGACGTACCTCGTCGCGTAGGACTGATGGCTCTTCGGTCCCGTTCCCGTTCTGGAACCCTTCGACTCGCTTCTGCTCTCCTTCCAAGAATGATTGAACGAGACCCTCGTCAGGGCCATCCCGCAGCGAGCTTGCGTACTTCGAAGCTTTCTCGCCAGCGACCTTGCCGAAGACCACGCAGTCGAGCAACGAATTGCCTCCGAGCCTGTTGGCTCCGTGTACGCTCACGCAGGAGCATTCTCCGGCAGCGTACAATCCTTTGATTGACGTTTCGCAGTTCAGGTTGCAGTCGATTCCTCCCATCGTGTAATGCGCGGCAGGGCGTACTGGGATTGGTCTGTCGATTGGGTCGAGGCCTGCGAAGAGGAGACAGAGCTCACGTATTCCCGGCAGTCTTGTCATGATCTTTTCCCTGCCGAGGTGCCTCAGGTCCAAGTGCACGTACGCGTTCTCGAATGCTCGGCCTTCATCGATCTCTTTCTGGATCGATCGACTGACAATATCGCGGGGAGCGAGCTCCATTGCCTTCGGCGCGTACCGTTCCATGAAGCGTTCTCCTTTACTGTTCACTAGATATCCGCCCTCGCCCCGGGCGCCCTCGGTGATGAGCAGGCCGCTCGGGTACAAACCAGTCGGGTGGAATTGAATGAACTCCATATCCTTCAGAGGCACGCCCGCTCGGTACGCTATCGTCATTCCGTTGCCTGTATTGATCATCGAGTTCGTGGAGATACTGTATATCCAAGCGATGCCGCCCGTCGCGAGAATCGTCGCCTTCGCGCCGATCGGAACAAGCTCGCCTGTCTTGACGTTAAGCGCAATGACGCCTCTGCAAGAACCGTCATCGACGATGAGCGAGGTCACGAAATACTCCTGATACTGCTTGACCTTCCTCTTCACCGATTGCTCGTAGACGGTTTGCAGCAGGTAGAGTCCGGTCCTGTCTGCGCCGTAGCAGGTACGAGGGAAGCCTGCTCCGCCGAAAGGCCTCTGAGCAATCTTTCCGTCGTCCGTTCTGCTGAATGCGCATCCCCAGTGTTCAAGCTCGAATATGCACTCTGGCGCCATTGCCGTCATCAGCTCGGCGGCGTCTTGGTCGGCGAGGAAATCGCTTCCTTTGACAGTATCGAACGCATGCTTCTCTGGGGTATCATCTCTACCCTTCTCAGCGTTTGCTAGCGCGGCGTTTATTCCGCCCTGAGCCGCCTTCGTGTGCGACCTCAACGGATGCACGCGACTCACAACAGCTGTGTCAACGAGCGCCGAGGCTTCAATCGCGGCTCGGAGGCCTGCGAGGCCGCCGCCAATAATGATCACATCATGCTGGAACATGGTTGAGACGCCCCCTGCCTATCCTCCAATGATGAGCGGCCAAAGTCCATGCAGCCCAAACAAGAACGCCGCTGCACCCAAGAGTAGCAGTACCACGGTTGCGAATTTTCGGCCTTGGATTCCCACGTTGAAATCTAGGATGACAGTTCGCACGCCGTTGAGACCGTGGAACAAAGCGAGTCCCAGAAGTATGACTCCGAGAATCGCGCGCAAAGATGCCGACGCTTGTCCGAAGTTGGCCAGCCAGAGATGCACTCCGAGAACGACCACCAACAGCACTGCCGTCACTCTTTGGAATAGCCAGAGCCAAACGTTCGTAGGGGCTAGACGGCCTGCTCGCGTTGCTAGGCCCCTCCTAGTAGAGGAAGACTGTAGAAGATGACGACGCCGCTCGCAACAACAGCGACGGCTATCAGGATGTAGAAGACGACCTTCTGTGAGCGAAGGCCTACGCCGACCCCGATGTCGAATAGTACGATACGGATTCCGTTCATGCCGTGGAACGCGATTATGCCGAGCATCAAGAGGTCAATGACGAGGACGGCCCTGTTCACAGCCCAGAAAGGATTCCTCAAGACGTCAAACATCGTGAACAGCGGACCAGTCAACGCTAGGTTTGCCTGCGAGATCGCGAGCAC